>OJFP01000490.1_pt1 | contig 28349 bp, 18 predicted proteins | sample 1594141 | NCBI WGS metagenome assembly OJFP01 (sample SAMN05416843, study PRJEB24817) | seawater metagenome | isolation source: Sea water | place: Canada:Atlantic | collected 2013-07 | reverse complement strand
CCCTTGGCGCGGCGTATCAGTATTTCGAGGAAGACGACAAGGGATCGATAGAAGTGGGCAAGCGTGCAGACTTCGTTGTGCTTGCGCAGGACCCCCGCACAGTAGATGCGAGCGCCATTGCGGATATTGATATTGTGGAGACCATTTCTCGAGGCGTAAGCGTTTTTAAGAAAAGCGAGTAACGCCTATTTTTTTCAGCAGGAGTAGCACAATGTCCGAGTCCAGCACTCAAGATAATCAGGCGGCGACGTATCGCGTGGCTTTTATTGGCTTAGGCGTCATGGGGTATCCCATGGCGGGTCATTTGATGAAAAGTGGCCATGACGTTGCCGTCTTTAACCGCAGCGCCGACAAAGCCGCGCGGTGGGTTGAGGCGTTCGGTGGCTCGTCTTTCGCGACGCCGAAACTCGCCGCCGCCGGCTGCGATGTCGTGTGCGTCTGCGTTGGCAATGACGACGATGTGAAGCAAGTGGTGCTAGGCGCCGACGGCGCATTAGCAGGGATGCAGGCGGGCTCAGTGCTTATCGATCACACAACCGCGTCGGCAGAACTTGCTCGCGAATTAGACCAACTCGCTAGCGAGCAAGGCATCCATTTTTTGGATGCGCCTGTCTCAGGCGGGCAGGCAGGTGCCGAGAATGGGCAGCTGACGGTTATGGTTGGGGGCACAGCTGCAGCCTACGATCGCGTGGAGGCGATACTTGCAGCCTACTCGCGGTTCAGCAAATTGCTCGGGCCTACTGGCAGTGGCCAGCTCGCCAAGATGGTGAATCAAATTTGCATCGCTGGCATCGTCGAGGGCCTAGCTGAGGGGCTCAGTTTTGCCCGCAAAGCAGGCCTTGACGGCGAGGCATTGATCGAAACAATTTCTAAAGGCGCGGCGGGATCATGGCAGATGGAGAATCGCTATAAGACTATGTTGGCCGGTGAGTACAACTTTGGCTTTGCGGTGGACTGGATGCGGAAAGACCTCGGGATTGCCTTGTCAGAAGCGGCGAATAACGGTGCGCAGCTTCCTGTAGCCCGTCTTGTTGATGGCTTTTATGAAGAAATCCAGAAAGCCGGAGGCGGTCGGCTCGATACATCGAGTCTGCTCAAGCGCTACGATTAGCGTGTAAGCTGGGAGAAGTGTCATTTTCGCTGGCAAGCGAAGGTTGATCGAAGGTCTAGCAAAGTGACAGAAAAGGCCGCTTTATGCGGCTTTTTTCTGCCTAAATTATCGCAAAATTTGTCAGTAATAATTGGTTCAAACTGGGATTTGACAGAAGAGTTTTAAGTACTTACGATCAGGGTAGTCGAAAAGTTAGGTAAACATTGTTTGGTCGACGAACGTCTAGCGATAGGTTTGAAATAACAAGTAGACAAGCGAGTTAATAGTTAGACTATTTGGAGGTGGTTGTCCTCCATGTATTTGGTCTCATTGTAATTTTTCTCCGCAAGTGATGGATAGGTAGTAGATCCGCGAAAACACGGATCTTTCCGTCGGCATAAGCCCTATGGTGCAAGCCCGCGTTAGCACAGGCAAGAAAAGAGGTAGGACAGAGTAGCCACACCGATGTGGATACCAAGTCTGCCCATACTAATCTCTGGAGAGACACAATATGAGTTTTAACAATAAGACTATTCCCTACAAGCGCAGTTTGCTTTGTGCGGCAGTTTCGCTTTCGTTGCTCCCTCTTTCGGGCGTGTCTATCGCGCAAGATGAAAGCATCGAAGAAGTCATCGTAACGGGTTCATTTATCCGTCGCAGTGAAGGCTTTCAATCTGCGTCTCAGGCCACCCAGCTCACTGCAGAGGACTTGGAAGCTCAAGGAACTCTCAACCTGGCTGAGGTGGTTCAAAATCTTACCTTTGTTAACGGCGCTGCCTCTGCCATTACGAACACGATTCAGGGTACTTCAGACCGCGCCTCTAGCATCGACCTACGAGGGCTTGGGGCTCGCTCTACGTTGACGCTTCTAGATGGAAAGAGGCTCGCGAATCAAAACGTTAATACGCAGATTCCTACGATCGCAATCCAGCGAATAGATATTGTCGCCGACGGCGCCGCTGCGCTTTATGGTAACGAGGCTGTTGCCGGTGTTGTGAACTTTGTTCCTTACAAGTCTTTTGACGGCCTGAGGGTCGAAACGTATGCCGAAGGCGACGAACGCGGAGATTACGACGAGCACTCTGTTCAAATGATGTGGGGCGGTGATATCGGTGATCTAGATGTGGTTGTTGCCGGACAGTTCCGATCTAACTCGCGACTTGGCTGGGACGAGCGCCCAGTGCTTGCTAACTCAGGGTTGACCGTTTCGAGTAACGCCCCAGGCAACTGGTATGTTCCGCAGAGAGACGCGGATGGGATGTACACAGGTACCGAGGCGCGTAAAGCCGATCCAGCATGCGGTAAGCGGCAAGACCGAGACGAGTTTTTGACAAATCAGGTGGGCAGCCCATACGGCATGGAGCTAGGTGGCAGTTGCTACTTCGAATTTGGAGACACTAGAAGCTACCGTGAACCGACGGATAATGCGAAGCTCTACACAAATATGACTTGGGAAGTGGATGACGCTCTTACGCTCAGCGCCCAAGCATACAGGGCACGCCAAGCTCAGCTGTCCTACACTTCAACATCTAATCCAGGTAACTCGCGTATTGGGGAGCTGGGGCAGATTCGAGGTGAGCTACCAGGCAACCCGTTCATGGCAACTAATGCGTCTGGTCAACAGCTTTACGGATTCGATGCTAATGGAGACGGCGTGCCTGATCGCGGCAGCCAAGACCTCAATAACGACGGATTGATGGATTATTTGGTCTCAGGTACGACGGGCAACGGCATCGCGCTTCATGAGGACGTGCGTCCGAGAACAATGCGACCAATCAATAAAACTAATGTTGTTCCGACAGGTCATTCATATGACTATGACAACCTTGCTGACTATCTTGACACAGTTTCAAGAGTCTCATTCCAAGCCGATTTCCAGGTCCCTATTTTGGACGGTTGGGAGGGCATGGCAGCTTGGACTCAGAGCAAGTCAACATTCCAAATAATGTCTAACCAAAATTATGACATTGAATCAATGAAACAAGGTCTCGCCTGTGACGTGGTGAATGATCGTGATGCTTGCTACAACCCTTTCTTCGTGACCGATCCAAGCAACCTTACCAACATACATGTTATGAACGATATTGCTGCTCGAGACACCGAATGGTTCAACGATGAACTGGTTACTGTTGACTTGGTTCTGAATGGCGACGTCCCTCTCGGCGGATTCGAGTTGCCTGGTGGTCCAATCGGCGCCGCGGTGGGCTACCAACTCCGTCAAGAATCGTTCATGAATATGCCTTCAGCTGTAGAGTTGATGGGTAATACATGGATCGGCGGTACAGAGCCTGAAGTCGTCACAAGTGGAAGCCGGGATATAGACTCCTTCTTCGCGGAATTCGCGATCCCCGTTCTTGATAACCTTGAAATTGAGGCAGCAGTTCGCCGCGAGGAATTCAGCACAGGGCAGGCATCTACAGACCCCAAGTTTGGTATCACCTACGCACCGACAAGCTGGTTGACTCTTCGAGGTACCACTGGCGATGCATTTATCGCGCCGACGCTTTCGCAGCTTTATGACCCTGTCTCCTGTGGCCTCTCTACTGTCACAGACAGGTTTGGCCCATTCTCAGCCTTCACTACCGCGTGCGCGGGAGGTAATGCGCTTCTCAAAAATGAGACTGCAACCACCCAATCAGCCGGTTTTGATTTGGTTTTTGAGAACTTCGATTTACACCTGACTTGGAACAATACTGAGTTCCAAAACAGGATCGTAAACACATCTGGCCAGCAGGTCGCTGAAATCGATTTCCAGGCTTATAAAGATTGGTCGGGATTCTCTGGTAACGGCGTAGGTGGAGCGAACCAGCCAGCTGCGGGCCAGCTCCAATCTTGGCTAGCTTCGGGGCTTTCTGATCCTCGAATTAGGCGAGACCCTGGCGATATATTCTCAATTCTTCAGGTAGATACGGGAAGCTCAAACGCGTCGTCAGTTGACGTCACTGCCTTCGATCTTTCGGCAAATTACCGTTTTAGCTTCGACAGGTTGGGTAACTTCCGCCTCGGTTTATCGGCGACTTACATCGACTCGTTCTTGTACCAAGAAGATCCGACCAAGCCTATCGTTGAAGCTGCTGGCAAATATAACGACACAACAGGCGCCGCTCCTGAGTTACCTCAGCTGAAAGCCAATCTGCAGATTGGATGGAATAAAGGCAACCATTCAGTTAATGCAATTGCCCGCTATATTGATGACATGCCATATGATGGTCCGTTGTTCACGCACTTGGATTATTTTGCAAACTACAACCGACCGGGCAATATGATGGAAACTGGCGTTTTGGCCTGGACTCAGATGGATATAGGCTACACATATCGCGGGCTCGAGGTCATGGGTAACAATGTGAATTTCACCGTCGGTTCGCGTAACTTGTTTGACCGAGAGGCGCAACGATCTCCAGAGTTCGCGGGTGTGATTGGTGGTCTTCAAGATCCGATGGGGCGCAATTTCTACGCTCGCGCTCAGTTCGACCTCTAAAAACAATCAAACGTTCAGGTCTCGTCCGAGTGGCGTAAGCCTGAACACGGATTGAAAAGTGCAGCATTAATCCGCTGCTGGAAAACCCACAACTTCTCTCGTAGTTAAGTTGTGGGTTTTTTTGTGCGCGCTTGTCCTGTTTCCTTGTCTTTTTACAACCTATAACTGCAGGGTAACCGTGACGGGCATCAAGGCGAAGAGCGACCTCCAGAATATATTGATATGGAAGGCGGTCTACGAGACCTGCTGGGCCGGGTGCTTCTTGCATGCTTGCAAGTTAATTTCTGTTCGGGTGGAAACGGCGCCTCCCTGCGTTGTTGTCCCGATCAAAGCTGGGGCGGCAACAAAAGTCGCGAAGAGTTGCAAAGGTACTTTTTGTTGATTCTTGGGTTGTAAGGCTCTACCTTATAGCAGTGTAAAACTTATCCAGGGAGGCAACTATGAAAATCCATCAACTATTTGTTTTTTCAGCAATATTACCGATAGCTATTGCGGCGAGCGGTTCTTCAATAGCACAACAGGCAATTGAATATGAAGCGCCCCGCACTGAATACGGTCAGCCTGATTTACAGGGGGTATGGAATTTCAGCTCGAATATTCCTATGCAACGTAGTCGCCGATTCGGAGAGCAGGAGTTTCTAACCGCCGAGGAAGTGGTAGCAGAGCGGGCACGAGTTGAGACTGCTGCAGCGGCGGCGGCTGCAGCCGCTGCCACGCTTGTCGTTGACCCTGATGCGCCACCGGCAGGGGATAATCCCGGCGGCTACAATGATTTCTGGTTTGAGAGTGCCGGTATCGGTGACCTCGTCAGAACATCGCACATCGTATACCCGAAAGACGGACGTTTGCCTAAAGCAGTAGAAGGAGCCCAAAGGCAGTACGGTGGTCTGGGGCCAGATATCCCCGGAACGCGTCCGGTTCGTTATGTTGTAGGCGGCATTGCAAAAGACGGTCACGAGGATCGAGGCCTCTCTGAGCGCTGCATAGTTGGCTTCAACTCGGGTCCACCCTTTGTGCCAAGCCTCTATAATAACAATGTGCAGATATTTCAGAATAAAGATACTGCGGTTATCATGACTGAAATGATTCATGATGCGCGCATAGTGCCGCTGACCAAAGACGCACCAATCGACGATGACATCCGTCTGTGGTCTGGCGATTCACGGGGCCGGTGGGACGGTGATACGCTAGTTGTCGAAACCAAAAACTTCAACGGGCTGCGCCAGACATTTAACTCAACCGGCGCTAATTTGGATATGGTGCTTACTGAGCGCTTTACTCGCACGGCTTTCGATACGGTAGAATATGCCTTTACAATAGATGACCCGTCGACCTTTACCGACAAAATCACTGCGATTGTACCAATGACTAAAGTCGCAGGGCAGATATACGAATACGCCTGTCATGAAGGCAATTACGGTATGACTAATATTCTTCGCGGAATGCGCGCAGAAGATAGAATGGCAGCCGAAGGCGCGAGTGACTAACACGAGTGATCAGCAAGTCGCTAAGGCGTTCATGGCCTCGAGGCATTTAAATAAAGGATGGCGCGTAATTAATTTTGCGCACAAAAAAAATCAGCAGAAGCACTAAAGGGTAGTAAATGAACACAAGAATGAAAAAAATATTCGCGGCCACAGGCCTTGTCTCACTCGCAGCAGCGATGATTTCAACGGTGGCGTTTGCACAAGACGCGCCGCGCACGCCTAGCGGCAAGCCTGACCTGAGTGGAATTTGGCAGGCAATGACGTCGGCGCATTACAATGTTGAACCCCATGCGGCTGCAGAAGGCCCCCATTCGGGTGTCATGGGCGCGCTGTCCGCGATCCCTGCGGGCCTTGGCATTGTTGAAGGCGGCAAAATCCCTTACAACGAGCAGGGCCTTCGACAGCGCGATGCAAACCGCATTGACGCGATCAATAAAGACCCACTGACAAAGTGCTACATGCCAGGTGTTCCGCGCGGTAATGCACTTCCGTTCCCTTTTCAAATCGTGCAGTCGCAAGAGGTGATATTGATTTCTTACGAGTTCGCCGAAGCGAATCGTATTCTCTATGTAGATCAGCCAGAAATCGAATCGCAGGTCGATGCGTGGATGGGTCATTCGAACGCGCATTGGGAAGGCGACACCTTGGTCGTTCGCGTTTCAGGCCAGATGCCAGACACGTGGTTTGACCGCGCAGGTAACCATCACAGCTGGGAAATGGTAGTCGAGGAGCGTTACACGCCAATGGGCCCTAACCATATCGATTACAGCGCAACCATTACAGACCCGAACACATTTACGGCGCCTTGGACTGTGAGCTTTCCGTTGTACCGTCACATGGAAGACAACATGCAGTTGTTAGAATTTAAATGCGCAGAGTTCTCTGAAGAGTATCTCTACGGTCAGTACCGCAAGCCGGGTACGCCTAAGGGTAACCCGTAAGACTAGACCTTTCGGAGCGAGTAACCTACTCACTCCTTTCTCAGTGGCTGTTTATCGCAGCAGCCGCTGAGAGCGACAGAAAGAAAGCCGCACAGAGGTGTGCGGTTTTTTTTGCCTGGCCGGAAGCGGGGCCACTTTCGATCAATAGTCACCCTGAGAATAGTAGGGTCTAGATCGTCAGCGAGGTAAGTGCGCCGACATTGCCGATCTCTCCGCGAACGAAGGTATTAAAGGAAAGAGTTATCCTCGTGCTATCCGTTTTGTTCGGCGTGACGTCATGCAAAAGACTCGAGGGGAATAAGATCAGCTGCCCATAGACGGGTTCGAACCAGCGGCAGGTTGCATTGAAATCATTTAACTCGGTGAAATTTAGCTCCAGAGGAAACAGCGGATTGAATCGATGGAATCGGATCGGAGGGAGCTTGCCGCCGCCCGAGAGAAACAGCACGCCGCTTAGCACGCTGTTCGGATGGTTATGCAGCGGGTGGTATTGGTCTTTCTCCGCCTTGTTCAACCACGACTGCGTAATGTATAAATCGATCGAACTATCGAGCTTGAGAAGACTCTGGGTGTAGCTCTTTATTTGTTTCTGCACAAAAGCCTGCATGGCAGCAAGCTCTGGCTGCTCCAGAATCCTGTCGCTGCTGCTCTTAAGATTTCCTGAATTATCACCGTACTCAACGTTGCGAATATATTCTTCTTCGCCAGCGCAAAGAGTATGCTTTGCACTACACACCATGACAGCGCTTGGGAAGAGAGGAATTATCGAGCTCATAGTGTCTCCTTTGGCGCTAAAGCCTTGATGTGCAGTCTCACTCCGCCTTAATTCTTGCGGCGACCGCCTGCACTTCGTCGAGAACGCGCAGGAGGTTGCCGCTCCACATTTTCTCGATCTGTTGTTCGGTATAGCCTCTGCGGACGAGCTCAAGCGTCACATTAAATGTTTCTGACGCATCGTTCCAGCCTTCGATGCCGCCGCCGCCATCGAAATCTGAGCTAATGCCAACATGGTCTTCACCGATAAAGCCAACCATGTAGTCAATGTGGTCGACGAAATCAGCGACCGTTGCCGGTGGCGCTGTTGCATTAACCTCGGCGCCAACCCGCGCGCGCACCTGTGCTGTTACCTCTTCGATAGACGCTTCGTATGCTCCGCGCGCGGCGTCGCTAAGCTGAGCTATGTCACTCGGCGCTAGAATGTCGATCTCAAGAGTAGAGGAGATGCTTTCGGTAAGGGCTTGTCTGCCTTGCTCTAAGTGCACGCGGCGCGCTTCGTTTATGTAACTGCCAAAGGCAACCGTCTGCACGACGCCGCCGTTATCTTTTATCGCAAGTAGCATCTCGTCGTCGAGGTTGCGAGTGTGATTAGTGAGTGCGCGAGCAGAAGAATGCGAGGCAATGAGGGGGGCGCGGGTGAGCGCCAGCATCTGCATTATAGCGTCTTTAGACGGGTGCGAGACATCGATAATAATGCCCCATTTATTCATTTCGGCGACGGCTTCGCGGCCAAGGTCACTCAGGCCGCCGTGAATATAATCCTGCGCGTTTTCCCCAGTATTCGAATCGGCGAACTGGCTGTGGCCGTTGTGTGCGAGGGACATATAGCGGCCGCCACGATCATGAAAGTCTTTGATGTTTGCAAGGTCTAACCCGACCGGATAAGCATTTTCGATGCCAATCATGGCAACCTGCTTGCCTTCTGCCGAAAGCCTGCGAACATCGTCCGATGTGTAAGCGATGCCTATTTCATCGGGGGCGATATCTTCGGCCAAGCGATGAATCGCATCGAACTTGTCGATCGCGTTAGCGTAGGCGGCTGCATAGCCTGCCTCGTCTAAAGTTGATTGGCCGGTATACACGATAAACCAGGCGACATCGAGACCGCCCGCTGCCATTTTGACGAGGTTGACCTGTGTATCGAGATTCATGGTGTAATTGACGGTTTCGGTAAAGTTGCCGGTATTGATGTCGGCATGCGTGTCGATTGTTATGACCCTGTCGTGGATTGCTTGGGCGCGTGCTAAAAATTGCTCTTCACTTTCCCGCTCCGCTGCAACGGGCGCGGCCGTAATAGCATCAGTTGGGGCTGGGTCGGCTGATTCGCTGCAGGCGCTTACGCCAAGCGCAACTGAGGTGACTAGTGCAGCGATTAATGAAAGGCGTTGCATGGGGGCGAATGCACTGGGTGAATGGCGAAGGAGCATAGATTAAGACCTCATAAGCTTGTGGTGTTATCGAGTAAAGGGCGTCCTAAACTGGAGCGAGTGAATAAGAAGGAAGCGCGATAACCTAAGTGATTGCGACCTATGCCGATAATTTAGCACTGGCGAGCGGAGAGTGACAGCCTGCGTGGGGAAATCGGCAAGCAAACTAGTTCGGCTATGGATTAAATCTGATAAACTTTCAGCCCTTGGAATTGGTCTGGTCAATTTTCCGCTATGTCCCCGTCCCTTGTAGCAGTTTCACATTAAGACAGTCGTGAAACTGAGCCGTCTTTGGCGAGGATCACTGAGGGTGATTGTCACTCAGTGGTGTGCAAGAAGGCGAGGGGAAAAGAGGTAAAGGATTAGCCGGCTCGATAAGGATAAGTCACTCAGCAACGGCGGAGGCCACGATGACTCAGAAAGGTTTTATAAAAACTGTTGTACTGCTAGTTAGCCTAGTAATGGCTACAGCGTCTTTTGCAGAAGGTGGACGCACGCCTCTGCGCGTTAAGAACGGTATCGTCACTAGCGGCTCGCGGCTCGCCTCTCAGGCGGGGGTGGATGCTATGCAGGCAGGCGGCAACGCGGTAGATGCAGCGATTGCAACGGCGTTTGCGCTTGCGGTTACCTGGCCTACAGCAGGCAATATCGGTGGCGGCGGCTTCATGGTTTATCACGGTGAAGACGGTGATGCGACCACCTTCGATTTCCGCGAGAAGGCACCTTTAGCGGCAACTGAGCGCATGTTCTTGGGCCTCGATGGCAATGTAGTCAACAACTCAAACCATATGGGGGCCCTCTCTGTCGGTGTTCCTGGGACTGTTGCCGGACTTTGGAAGGCGCATCAGGAGCGTGGTTCTTTGCCGTGGGAGCAATTAGTCGCCCCAGCCATTAAGCTGGCACGCGAAGGAATTCCGATTACGTATTCGTTGCAAAGCGGTTTCCTGCGTAATAAGTCACGCTTCGATCTATACCCCTCTTCACAACAAAAGTTCTTCAAGGCGGATGGCTCATCGTTTGAATTAGGTGAGCTGTGGGTGCAAGAAGACCTCGCGCACACTCTAGAGCTTATCCAAAAGAATGGGCGCGACGGATTCTACAAGGGCGAAAATGCAAGGCGTCTCGCTGACTTTATGGCGGGCAACGGCGGAATCATCACCGAAGAGGACTTAGAAATATATCAGCCGGTCGAGCGCGAACCGGTGCGCGGCACCTACCGCGGATACGAGATTGTTAGCATGCCCCCGCCGAGCTCGGGCGGCGTTGCGTTAATTCAGATGCTGAATATCCTCGAAGGTTATGACCTTGGCGCAATGGGTCACAACTCCTCTGCCTATCTGCATGTACTCACCGAATCTATGCGCCGCGCTTATGCCGATCGTGCAGAGCATCTAGGCGACCCCGATTTTAATGAAGCAATGCCAATCACTCGTCTCATGGACAAAGACTATGCGGCGAAGCAGCGTGCGACAATCGACATGGCGAAAGCAGATATCAGCGACCCATCGAAGTTTGCGGAACCTTACGAGAGTGAAGAGACGACTCATTTCTCAGTTGTCGATAAAGACGGCAACATGGTCAGCATGACCTACACGCTTGAATACGGCTATGGCTCGGCAATTGTTGTTGCTGGAGGCGGTTACCTTCTCAACAACGAAATGGGTGACTTCAATGCAATGCCGGGTGTGACGAACGCACGTGGCGCCATCGGCACTGCGCCAAACCTCGTAGCACCGCAGAAGCGTATGTTGTCGAGCATGACACCGACAATTGTTGCGAAAGACGGCAAGCCTGTTTTTACCGCGGGAAGCCCCGGCGGCAAAACGATCATCAACACAACGATGCAGCTTATTCTTAACGTGATAGACCACGACATGAATATCGCCGAATCGGTTGAGGCTGGTCGTATCCACCACCAGTGGCTGCCCGATGTCACCAGTATCGAAGACCGCGCTGTGTCGGCCGATTCGCTGCTGATGTACGAGGCGCTCGGGCATCCCGTTCGCGTCCGTGGTGCACAAGGTGCCGCTATGGCGGTTTACCACGATCGCGAAGCGGGCCTATTCCTAGGCGCGTCGGACTCGCGGCGCGGCGATGGCGCGGCCTTAGGTTATTAAGTCCTATTCGCCCGGGTGATAAACCCGCTCCAGATTCGCATCGACCTGCTCTGGATAGAACAGCACATCGCGGAAGCGGCCTTCGGTATAGAGGGCCGCTTGGTCGTCGAAATGCGGCGATGTAGGATCGCTGCTTAGCCCGCCAACCGTTACCGCTTTCGCGCGTACTTTTTCACCAAACTCTACTGCCGCCACAAAACTATTGCCGCTTGTGCCGTATAGTCGATTTGTGCCCGGATAGCTGCGACTGCCAAACGAGGCTAGCGAGCCCCAGCGCGCAGAAGCAAAGGCAACCGGTAAGCTAGGCTTACTGTCATCAAATTGCTGCACGATAGCGCCGTCATTACGCTGATAGCGGTTGATTTCGCCCCACGGCACCTGCCAACTCCCAAAGCCATCTGTCAGCATCGCCATCGCGTTCTCAAGCGCAGTAATGCGCTGTTCATCTGTGATGTTGCCGGCAAGATAGTCGTAGATATCACTGTTCTGCGCCGCGGCCAGCGGGCGCGCCGCGCGCATTAATTCCTCGCCCCAATAGACCGCGAGCGATGTCTGGGTTGAGTCGAGCCCAAATTGCGTGTCCCATCCCTCTAAATGGGCAATCGCCTCACGGGTCTCGCGGGTTAAGGCAGGGTCGCCGCCTAACGCTAAAAGCGCGGGCAGCAGCGGATCGAAAGCGACGAGCGCGGGATCGTAAGCGGCCTTGATCAAGCTGTCGAGGGTAAAGTCGGTTTTGTCTTGTAAGACCCTGACCGCATGAACGCCGCGAGGATTTTCAACATAGTTGGCCATGTAGCGTGGGTAGTCTTCTGGCCGTGGGCTGAAATCGCCGGCTGCCGTAAAGGGCCAGTTGTTGGTGTTCTGTATCCAGCCGTTTTCGGGATTAAAAAGCGTAATCGACTCCTCCAAAGTATGCAGTCCCTGCCATTCGGTTGCCGGATCGCTGCCGTCTAGCGGGCTATTCCAGTCGAAGCTCAGGTCGCGGCGCGGGATAAAATTGCCGTGGTAGTAGGCGATGTTGCCCTGTGCGTCTGCGTAAACCGTGTTATTCGACGAGTTGGTGTGTAAGCGCATGTTTTCATAGAATTCATTATGCCCAGCCGCTTTGGTGCGCAGATAAGACTGAGTTAACGCATCGATGGGCTCTTGCATCAGTTTAATGCTCACCCATTGGTCGCCTTCGCCGCGGATGATCGGGCCGTGATGGCTGTGGTAAACCTTGAACGTACGCTCGGCGAGCACGTCGCCTGATCGGTAGGGCAGGGTAAAAATTGTTTCTCGGAGTTTGCGCTCGCCACCATCGTAGGCGTAGTAAACGCCGTCATCGCGCTCGGTAATCGTTTCGAGATAGGTGTCGATTGCATCGGCGCGGCTCGAGGTATGCATCCAGCCGGCTTTATCGCTAAAGCCCTGATAAACGAAGAACTGGCCCCACGTCACAGCGCCATAGGCGTTGAGCCCTTCTTCGCTGACCATATGCAGCTCGGAGCGAAAGAAGAAAGAGGTGTGCGGGTTAATCATGAGCAGGGCATTGCCGTTTAGCGTATTACTCGGCGCGATGGCGAAGCCGTTGGAGCCGCGGGGCTCGCCGTCCGACACGGCGATAGTTTGAGCAACCATGTCGCCGTTGCCGTAGAAGTCTTGCAGCTCCCTTAGGTTGACCCGTTCGATATCACCGCCAATGCTGCCCTCGGAAAATGTCAGTGCCATCCATGGTTCGAAACGAGTGATGACGCGAGGGGTGATCTCGGGGTGAGTGTATAAGTAATAATTAAGGCCGTCGGCGAAGGCATTCATTAATTCCTTTAGCCATGCAGGACTTTGCTCATATTTGGCCTGCATGTCGGCGGGGTCGATAAACAGTTTCATGCGCAGGTCGCGGTAGAGTTCACCATCGCCTTCGGCTTCGGCGAGACGGCCCATCGCGTTAAGGTAATTGACTTCGATGCGATTGAAATCATCTTCGGCTTGCGCATAGAGAGTGCCGAAGACTGTGTCGGCGTCTGTTTTCCCATAAATATGCGGGATGCCCCAGGTGTCGCGCTTTATCGTCACATTCGCTGCACGGGCCTGCCAGCTTGCCAATTCAGCGGAGTGTGCTGATTGGCCAGCCTCGACTGTTGGCTGCGTTATCTCAGGCGTGCAGCTTAAAAGGGCAACGCATAAAGGCAGTGAAGCGACCAACCGAACGAGACCTTGGGTAATCAGCATGAGGTGTTCCTTTTTTATTCACCGTGAACCTGTGTACCGTTAACCCAGGTCTCAAGTGCCTTTGCCTGCCAGATTTCGGAGTCTGGTATGGCAAAAATGTCGCGATCTAAAACGATAAAGTCTGCCTTTTTGCCAGGCTCAAGCGAGCCGAGCAAGGATTCTTGAAAACCTGAATAAGCAGCGTCGAGCGTGAAGCTCGCAAACGCCTCTGAGTCGGTCATCCGCTCCTCGGGATACCAGCCACCGACAGGGTCATTGCCTTTGTCTTGGCGAGTGATCGAAGCGTGGAGGCCAAAGAACGGATTGGGCGACTCTACCGGGAAGTCTGATCCGTTCGCTATGAGTGCGCCCGCGTCCATAAGCTTGCGCCATGCGTAAGCGCCTTGAATTCGAACGTCACCGATCCGGTCGACTGCCATGTTTTTATCGCTCGTAGCGTGTGTCGCTTGCATGGACGGGATCACGCCAAGCTCAGAGAAGCGAATTATGTCTTCATAGCGAAGTATCTGAGCGTGTTCGACGCGGTGGCGTCTATCTCTCGAACCCGTTTCTGCGATTAGCAACTCATAGCTATCGAGCACGAGCTTATTGGCGGCATCGCCGATGGCATGCGTGTTCACCTGAAACCCTGCATTCATCGCCGCGCGCATGAAATAATGAATACGTTCTTCGCTATGAAGGATCAACCCCCGATGCCCAGCCATATCGGAGTAATCGTCTATCATTGCCGCGCCTCGGCTGCCCAGTGCGCCGTCGGCGGCTATTTTGACGCTATTGATCGTGAGAGTATCGTCGGCATCACGGAAATGGCCCTCGGCGAGGCGCTCGGTGTAAAACTGATCCGTCGCAGCCAGCATCACATTGACTCGAATGGGCAAAGGTCCCGCTTCGAGTAGCTGTTTGTAAGCTGCCACAGTGCTGCTGCCAACGCCTGCATCGTGAACGCTGGTGAGGCCATAGGTCGCTAGGGAATTCATCGCAGTCAACAGCGCGAACTTTTGTTCTTCGATTGTTGCAGGTGGGATGTTATTGCGAATCAGTGCCATGGCATTGTCGACGAAAACGCCCGTTGGATTGCCATCTTTATCGCGCAGTATCTGCCCGCCGTCTGGGTCTTCGGTATCGCGTGTAACGCCCGCAATCTCCATCGCGAGTGAGTTCGCCCATCCAGCATGACCGTCGACTCGGGAAAGCCAAATGGGTTTGTCTGAGAGCACGGCGTCGAGACTCGATGTCGTTGGAAATTCATTGCTGTCCCACAGGACCTGATTCCAGCCGCGTCCTAGCACCCAGTCGAGATCGGGCTTGTCGGCGGCGAACGCGCGCACGCGCTCCGCGGCACTGGCTTCGGTTGTGGTACCGACGAGATCTACTCGCAGCAAACTTTGGCCATAGCTCAACACGTGGCCATGGGCGTCGATGAGCCCTGTTGTCAGCGTCTTGCCGTTGCCATCTAGGACTCTGTCTAGTGCGCTTTCATCGGGCAGTGACTCGCCGTCTAAATAGAGCTTAACGACGCGGTCGTCTTTTATTTGCAATGCCGAAAAGCGGATCAGCTCTCGTTCGCCGTTGAGTGAATAGCCGTTAATGTTTTTGTAGAGAAGAGTGTCTGCAGAGCTAACGCTCGCGCAGGCAAGCGCTGAAGCGGCGAGCAGTGCCGCCGAAAGTCTAATGGTCATATTGAGTCTCTCGAAAAAGGGCTGCCAATGACGTCGTCAGAGGCGGTAAGCGCCGAGTAAGTGAAGTGAGTCTAGCAACTTACTTGCTTAGTGTCATGGCACTAAGCAGCTGTCCGTTGGGCTTAATCGAGAGGGTATTAGTAGGGCGGAGAACAAAAAGCAAAGGGGCTGGAGCTGGCTAATTGGGGGAGGGGCAGGCAAAAAAAAGGCTCGATTGCGGTGTAAGCAATGGAGCCTTTTTACTTTTTTAGCGGGGCGTTCGCCTTCTATTCGCTATGTAGTCGTTTTCTATTCGTTGTTTACTCGCCTTCGTCAGCTTCGACATAGCGGAAGAAACCGAACATCATTTCTTGCCAGGTTTGCTCGCCCCATGAAATTTCAGCGGACGGGTCTGGGTTGAAAGGGTTCATCTCTGAATTGTCGAACGTGGCGCGGAATACCATCTCTGTGCCAGCAGGGAGGAATTTAGGCTCTTTAAAGTCGTAAGTCTTCTGCCAGTTAAATTGATAGTTCGGCACGTTTAGTATCTCTTCTTCTGATCCGTCAGGGTAGACGAGTTTGAAGTTCGCATCTTCGCCGCGATAATGCATGTGGGGTCCAACCATGGTCAGGTAAGAATCCTTGCGAAATTTCTTAGATGCGACCATTTCATGATTGGCTTCGAAAGGCGCTATTGCGATTTCAAGATCAGCAGCCGAACCGCCTAGAATAGCGCGCTCTGGCTCTTCGTCCCAAAAATGGATGCCGATTTCGGAGGCATCAACAGACTCTTTGCCTGAAGACGTGTAATGCATCTGCAGGATCAGGCCGCTTCCCTGCGGGAGAGGGAAACCCGCGCCGTCAGGGTAGGTGTTGATTGAATTGCCCGGTGCGTATGCCCCGAGCCCTATACCTTGGTTAAGGATGCCGAAAGCACCTCCGCGGCCTCTGCCGGTATCAGGCGCTTGCGCCCAGGCAATGATGTGATGCAGGACCGTAGTGTCGCCAGCAACGAATTCAACCGCTTTAACCCACTTGTCCTCGGGCAAGTCGAGAGGGAGAACTAGGTTACGATATTCAACTGTGCCCGTAGCAGGAATAGTTTGCGGCGGGATGTTGACGATCATATCTGGCTCGCCGTGGCCCCATTTAACCGGTGTGATTTCGTATTCTGCGAGGGGATCGGTCGAGCTGTCGTTCTTGGCGCCGCTATCGATCCAGTGCACAAGCTTCTGTGTCTCTTCTACGGTGATATGGTTTACGCCGTGGAATTGGTTCGAGTACTCAACGTCGATCTGACCAGGTGGCATGCGCTTCGTGATCAGCGTCTCACGAATCATAGGCGACCAGCCCTGAACCATCTGGTGGCTGCTCATAGCGAAAGGCGCGATACCGCCTTCTTGGTGACATGTCACACAGCGCTGCTCTAAGATTGGTGCGACGTCATTGGCGTAAGAGACTGCTGCGATCTGCGCTGATTTTGCGCTGAAGTCGATGGCTTCTCCGTTGCTGGTGAATACTGGCGCGACGATCTCTTGATTAGCGATGAGCGCAGTTAGCGCATCAGCCACGTAGTGCTCACTTGCGCGTCGTGCTTTTTTGCCTTCGGCAAAACGATCGTTGAGCGCACCACGGTAGACGAGCTCTTTCGCTTTAGGGTCCAGAATAGCGACCTCTAACGCGCGTGTAAGCCCGAGCTCTTCCGCGACGAGTTGAGTGTCATCTATTAGGATGCGAAGCTCGATGCCTGCCTTCTCAGCAGCTTTCAACAGCGCCGCTTTATCGGCGTTGCCTGTCGAGTCGAGCATAACGAATTCGACGCGTTGGCCTTCGAACTGCGCGGCCAAGCTCGCTATGTCTTTGGCAGCCTTGCGAATATCGCGACTACTGTCCTGTGCAAGCACTACCACTGCGTCTTGATTGGCATGACGGCTTAGTTGGAAAAATCGGCCTTTTGCATCTACTAACGAAAAATCACTGACGCGCTCGCCAGCATTCGCCATGCTTACGCAGGTGGACAGCAGTGTCGCTGCACTCAGTTTGGCGATTGTCGAAATTTTAATCATCTCGTACTCCTTATTCTTTGGTCGTAAGATACTACTATTGCTACCTTAACTGGCCCCGAGTCTAGGGCTTTTAGTAGCGTTGTGCTTCCTAAAAATTAAAAACTACTGAATTTCGAGAATCTGAGTAGAATTAAATCCTGCAAAACGCGGTTTATGACGCGTTGGCGTAAAGATTTACCGCAAAACACTCGACAGGGCTAAGAAAGTGATCCCATTGCGCTCTAGCACTCTATCGGCAGTACGACTAATAGCATGCCTTTGGTTCGTTGCCGCGAACACGGGATTCGCCGCTGAATATCGCGTGGCGCACTGCCTTAAAGGTTGCCCGATAGAAATGAATGCAGGCAATCAACTTATTGCCCGTGCTATCTATGTGCTATCTTTTAACTCGGATCGGGGTGCGGCCGACTGGCTCGCCTACCGAATGCGTCCGGGAGCGCTGGGCATTGCCACGAGCCTGTCACGTGACTGGGTCGACGATTCAGATTTGCCAGGTCTTGAGCAGACTATCGCTGTTCAAGATCAATCAGCCGAGGCGCTCGGATTGATTAGAGCAAGGCTAATCCCGTTGGTCAGTGTTGCAGCAACGCCTTACTGGCACGAAGCCAACCTGTTGTCTGCAAGCACATTGCGCGCAGTGAATCTCGACAGGGGCGCTTGGTCGGGACTCGAATGGTCGCTTCGTAATCTGGTCAATCGCCGCGGTGATGTCTACGTTGTTACTGGGCCTATTTACGGCCCAGAACCAGAACCTGATCCATCACACGAGCCTTCAACAGCCGAGACAGATCTGCCAGTCGCCTTCTTCAAGCTTGTTGCAACGCCGAGTGGCGCGTTAAGCGTGTTCCGATTCGATCAAGCTTTCGGCGTATACCTGCATCATTGCGAGGCCAGAAGCACCCTTGCAGAGATCGAGACCGAAACAGGGCTGCAATTTTTCCCAGATTGGGAAAGAGCTGAGTTTGGCCGCGAGACTCTGGACACCCAGCTCGGGTGTCGTTAGGGCGACAATTCTTTTTTAGTTAAGGCGAGTAGGCTCTAGCGAATCTCTGCGAGGAAGTAATCGTCGATTAGCAACTCTTCGATGAGGCGATCTAGAGCCTTGCTTACAGCGGCTGCGGCGCCTTCGCTCAGTGGGACTGTGCCGCGACCAAACAGTTTTGTCTGCCAAACAATACGCGTACCTTCGACCAGCTGAATACTTGTTCTCAGCGTGAGCTGCAAAGACTCTACCCCGGCTCTGTCGACTAACGTAGCGTCTGTTGCGACCAGCGTACCGGCCAAGCGCACGCCTGCCTCATCACCAGCCAGACGCGCATCGCTCGCGGCAAAGGCACTGTGCATTGCCTCGCCAACAATTTCCGCCAAGGGACGACTAGCCATTGCAACCCCGCCATCGGCAAGTTCACCCGTAAAGATCACTCTTGGGTCGCTAACCTCGCGTTCATCGGCGAAGGCCTGCACCGAAAGGGTTGTTTTCATGCCGCTGAGCTCAGTGAGCTTGCCACCGGAAAAGGCTGTCGCGATTTCAATCTCGCTCTGCGCAGACACGCTACCCATCGTAAGTGCGCTAATCGCTGTCAGCACAAAGGCTAATTTTACAGCACGCGCGGGTATGCATTTTTTGGTAAAAATCCCAAAGGTGAAAGGGGATGTCGCCTTGATTTTGAGCTGCGTCATGAGTTGTTCCCTAACTGACTAAATGAGGCATTGTCTTATCGTGCGCGCAGTAGTTTCTGTGCGCAAAACCGAGGCATGAGAATAAATGACCGTTGAGGCATGTTCAAGGCGTCGCGCTTAACTTTAGCTTAATTTCTCGAGCAAAAAAAACCGCAGGGCCTCAAATTAGAGGGCGCTGCGGTTTCTTTTAAGCGCTGTCTAAACGGAAGTTTAGAGCTCGCTAGTCGGCCAAGTTGGCGCATTGTTGCGGACAGTAACCGCACGGATGCCTTGGTTGACGAACTTTTGCACTCTGCTGCCTTCGTAGGTTTCAGTCGTGTAGACATTGCCTGCTGAGTCAGTTGCGATGCTGTGTGGCGCATAGAATGTGCCTGGCTGACGACCGCCTTGACCGAAGGTGTAGAGAACCTCCATTGACTCACGGTCGATAACCGAGATCTTGAAGTTCTGGCCATCTGCTAAGTAGATGTATTTTTGCTCTTCGTCACGCGAGAACGCGATATCCCAAGTTGAGCCTTGGTTTAACGTCGCTGGGTTGTAAACAACCTCGCGCACATAGGTGCCGTCTTTGCGGAAAACCTGCACCCGGTCGGCGCCGCGGTCACACACGTAAACTAGGCCGTCATTCGAAGGTTCTGCACAGTGAACCGGGCCGCGGAATTGCTGCGGACCAGGCTGACCAGGAACATAGGTGACGTCTGCAGTGTCATCAGGCGTGTTGCCGTAAGCACCCCAGTAACGCTTGAATGCGCCAGTAGCGACGTCGACAACAGCAACGCGGCGATTCTGATAGCCATCAGCGAAGTAAGCTTCATTCGCTTCGACATCGATCGCGATTTCAGCTACGCGTGCGAAGTGAGTCTTGCTATTGCTGTCTCGGCCTTCGCCCTGCATACCGATAGTGCGGATGTACTCACCGTCGCGTGAGAATACGAGTACGTGTGAGTCACCGCCGCCGTTGCCGCCAATCCAGACGTCGCCGTTGGGAGCAACTTCGATACCGTGGTTAGAAGCAGGCCAAACATAAGGTGCGCCTTCAACAGGGCCGCCCCATGCATTAACTACATTGCCTTCTGCATCGAATTCAATGATTGGTGGTGCCGGTGTGCAGCACTCGGCGACGCCGCCCTGCAGACCGATTTCAGTGTTGCCACCGAATTGTGACGCATCGTTGCGGTGAACGATGAACACGTGATCGCGTTCGTCGACGTCTACACCGATTGTATTACCCATCGCCCAGTTGTTAGGCAGTGGCTTTGGCCAGTAAGGATCGACAAGGAAATGTGGCGCCATGACGCCGTTGCTCGCCGCAACGCTTGGCTCCTGAATCTTAGATTGCCCCACCCCCAGTGCAACCAAGGTAACGACTAATGCCGCGCCAATAAACAACTTAGACTTTCTCATTTTTATAACCTCCATAGGCCCGCTTCACGGGCGTGAATACTCTCCAGAGTCATCCGCAGTATACTCATTTCTAGGCAGGCAGTATACTCGACGGCCGTTTTTAAGAGATGCGTAATTGAGCGCGTTTTTAAGCCATAAATCGCTGAATTTAATGGAGTAAATTTCATGAGCCGCATCGATGTGCAGGATTTGTCGCAGACTTTCGTCCATCATTTGTCGCGCCTTGGCAGCCGCCTTGGTGCGTTACTGGTGTTGCTGTGTACCTTCTTGCCCGCCGTTACTCAGGCTCATGATATTCCGAGTCGAATCACTGTTAACGCCTTTGTAAAGCCCGAAGGCAATACGCTCACTGCGTTGTTAAGGGTGCCGATGGAGGCGTTTGGAGAAATCAGCTTTCCTCTTCGAGGCCCGGGGTTTATTCAAATCTCGGAGGCCGATTTCGCCATCAGAGACGCGGCAAGGGTGTACATCACCGAGTCTTTCAAATTCTACGAGAACGGCGTCGAGTTAACCGAGAAGCAATTGGGTGCTGTCCGAGTTGAATTACCCTCCGACCGCTCGTTTGTCGACTACGATCGCGCGCTTGAGAATATCCTCAGCGAGCCGCTGGCCGACTCGGCTAATCTTTATTGGCGCCAAGGCGTGCTTGATGTCATGGTCACCTACCCCATTTTGGACGAGGGTTCGGACTTCAGCGTTGATCCATTGCTTGGGACGCTGGCGAATGAAACGACAACGGTACTCCGGTTCATTGTGCCCGATGGCGCCGAGCGCATTTTCAATTACATTGGCAATCCAGGCGTTGTCGATTTAGACCCTCGTTGGCATCAGGCTGCGCTGCGCTTCGTAGTGATGGGTTTCGAACACATCCTCGAAGGTACCGATCACCTTCTCTTTCTATTCTGCCTAGTGATTCCCCTCCGCTCACTGCGTGGACTAATTCCCGTTGTGACCTCGTTTACTATCGCGCACTCAATTACGCTGATTAGCTCGGCGTTCGGACTCGCGCCCAATGTGCTCTGGTTTCCGCCGCTTATCGAGACGCTGATTGCGCTGTCGATTGTTTACATGGCCTTCGAAAATATTGTAGGGGCGAGACTCGAACATCGCTGGGTAGTAACTTTCGCATTTGGGTTGATTCACGGGTTTGGCTTTTCATTCCTCTTCAGCGATACGCTTCAGTTTGCTGGCGGACACCTGTTCTCATCGCTTCTCGCGTTCAATGTTGGTGTCGAGCTTGGGCAACTGTTTATTTTGCTGTTGGTTATTCCTCTGCTCAGTGTGCTGTTCTCACGTTTCGTTCAAGAGCGTATTGGCACGATTCTGCTGTCAGCCCTCATTGCGCACAGCGCGTGGCATTGGATGCTAGAACGCGGAACGACGTTTAGTGAATATCAATTAGCCATGCCGATAGTCGATAGCATTTTTTTCGCGTCGCTCATGCGCTGGGCAATGTTACTTTTAATCATCGCAGGCGCGGTCTGGGCGATGTATGAGGTGTTCCGAAGGTTTGCGTTAATCGAGCCCTTAACGAGCTATGGTCCGAGCGATAACCTAAGCGATAGCCTAAGCAATAAAAAGACCCGTGAGTCGTAAGGCTAGCGAGCGGCGCAGCGTTAAAAATTGTTACAAAAAGTAATGCTTTAGAGCGAGGCGGCAGCGTATTTTGAGCTACACTCAGCGGCTCTACATTTAAGGAGTAGTAGCAATGGTTGATCGGTCTGTAACTGCATCTTTTTTACTTGCTGGCGCGTTGTTCGCGACCCAAGCAATAGGCGCTGCACCCGCGCGGGTTGGCGACTTCGCCCTGATTGATAGTGCAGGTGAATTTCACCAACTCAGTCGCTACGGCGGTAAAGAAGCCCTCGTCCTCATGGCGTTTGACGCAAGCTGTGGCTCGATGCAGAGTCAGGTCGATCAATTTGAAGCATTAGAAGCAACATGGCGAGACAGAGACATCGCCTTCGGCATAATCAACGCAACGCCTGACGCGACCATCGATGCAGCGCGAAGCGCACAGGCGTCGTTTGCGATAGAGCTTCCGTTTATGCTCGACAGCAGCCAGCTCGTTACCCGTACGTTGGGGCTGACGAAAGCGGGAGAGGTCACCGTATTGGACCCCGCTCGCCTCTCGTCATTTTATGCCGGAGGCCTTGACTCAGTAGACGCCTCTATCGAAGCCAAGCTCAGCGGGAAAGACGCAATAGCTGTGGCGCGCCTGTCTGACTGTGAGTTGTCATTCCCTTCCCTCGACGCTATCGCAGCGACCCCCCCCGACTATGCGACCGATGTTGCGCCCATAGTGATCGAGCAATGCGCCTCTTGTCATAGGGAAGGTGGTATCGGGCCTTTCGCACTCGACAGCCACCTGATGCTTCAGGGTTGGTCGCCGATGATTCGTGAAGTGTTGTTGACCAAGCGTATGCCTCCGATGCAGGTCGATCCCGCGGTTGGCCACTTCGATAATGATCGCGCGTTAAGCGGCGACCAGATCGAGAAGTTGATCGGCTGGATCGACGCGGGTGCTCCGCGCGGCGCGGCGGCTGTTGATCCGCTCGCCGAAGTACAATTTCCAGATCGTAAAGCATGGCAGCTAGGCGAGCCTGACTTCATTATCAAAGCGCCAGCCATGGAAATCCCAGCCACCGGCGTGCTCGACTATATCGATATCGATGTCGAACTCCCCTTTACCGAAGACAAGTGGGTCAAGAGTGTGCAGTTCATCGCAGGCGATGAGTCTGTATTGCATCACCTGCTGGCTTATGTGACTGCGCCCGACGAAGCCTTTGAGGGCGGCGAAGCGGATACCACCTCGGTTGCTCGGCGCTTCCTCGAAGGCTATGCGCCAGGCAAGGTTGATGCGATGACTTTCCCAGAGGACACTGGAGTGTTCATCCCTGCAGGGCATAAGTTGTCTCTGCAATTCCACTACACTACCAATGGCAAGGCGACTGTAGATGAAACCGTCTTAGGTCTCTACATGTACGATGAGCCGCCTGCCCATGAAAATTTTACTCGCTCGGTAGCCGCGAGTTTTAGAATTCCAGCTTATGCGAAAGACCATGAGGTCAAGGCAGCTTATACCTTCCAAGAAGACGTTGTGGTGACGGGCCTGCGGGCACATATGCATTTCCGCGGTAAAGACATGAAATTTACGGCGCAGATGCCCGATGGCCGCATGCAAGACCTCTTAAGTGTGCCCAATTACAGCTACGCATGGCAGCCGACTTATCAGCTTGAAGAAGCGATGGAATTACCCGCGGGCACCAAAGTGCACGTGACCGGTTCATTCGATAACTCCGAGTACAATCCGGCGAACCCTGATCCAAGTAAAGAGCTAACCTTTGGGCTGCAAAGTTGGGACGAGATGTTTATCGGCTATTGGACCTACCACGCAGCAGAACCCAATAATTAGTCGGTAGTTGAAGGTTTGGCAGCGATTGCGTTGCCAAGCCAATGAAGAAACACCCGGGAGGGTGTTTTTTTGAATTGGGCTACGTTTGCTTTAATGCCGTTTTCGTTCGTGTCTTAGGGCACTAATTCGGTTTGCGCGCAGACAGAGCCTTGCTATGATGCAGAGTCTTTCTAGGCTCGCGCCCATAATAATAATTCGGGAGAAAATTCAATGTCCTCGGTCTTTATCATCGTCTTCGGACTAATCGGCTTTACCTTCGGCTGGTTCGTCTACTCTAAATTTATTGCAGAAAAAATCTATCGACTCGACCCGGACTACGTAACACCGGCGCACACATTCAACGATGGCATCGATTTCGTCCCGACCAACAAGTTTGTCCTTTGGGGTGCGCATTTCACCTCGGTTGCCGGAGCTGCGCCTATTGTCGGCCCTGCAATTGCCGTCTATTGGGGCTGGGGGCCAGCGCTTTTATGGGTCACGTTTGGCTCGATATTCTTTGCGGGCGTTCACGACATGGGCGCACTCTGGGCAAGCACTCGCCACAAGGCGAAGTCGATAGGGGCTTTATCCGAAGACGTGGTGGGCAAACGTACGCGTGCGCTCTTTATGGTGGTGATTTTCTTACTACTGCTCATGGTTAATGCCGTCTTTGGCACAATCATTGCGAGCGAGATGGTCGACATTCCCACGTCTGTATTCCCAGCGTGGGCCGCCATTCCGGTTGCGGTCGGCATCGGCGTCCTGATTCGAAAGCAATACAATCTCTTGCTGATCTCGATTATCGGCGTCGTTATTCTCTATTTCTCTATCTACATCGGCAGCGTGATGCCGCTGGAACTACCCGCCGACATCTTCGGTTTGGGTCCTAATGGCAACTGGATCATTCTCTTGTTTGTTTACGCAGGTATTGCCTCGAGTCTCCCTGTTTGGTTGCTGCTGCAGCCGCGCGACTACATTAACGGTGCGCAGCTCGTGGTTGGTCTTTTTGTGCTCTACGGTGCGGTACTGCTTACCCTGCCTGAAGTGACAGCGCCAATGTTTAACGAAAACCTCGCTGAGAATACGCCACCAATATTCCCAATTCTCTTCGTGACTATTGCCTGTGGTGCGCTCTCAGGTTTCCACGGCATCGTGTCTTCCGGCACGAGTTCTAAGCAACTGAGTAATGAGAAAGACGCGCGTTTCGTCGGATACCTCGGTGCGTTGGGCGAAGGCACGCTGGCGCTGATTACGATTACGGCGGTGACCGGTTCTCTCTACGCTGCCAACGCGGCCGATTGGAACACTATTTATTCGGGTTTTGGCAGCGGTGGGGCGAGTGCCTTTATCGCCGGCGGCGCAGCGTTGATAACCGAAGGCTGGGGTATTCCGATAAGCTTTAGCGAGACTATGCTCGCGGTAATGGTGGTGTTGTTCGCCGGCACGACAATGGATGCAGGTTTACGTCTGCAACGCTACATCATTCAAGAATGGGGCAACATCTATGAGATAGGCCCGCTTAAGAACAACATCATCTCCACTCTCGTTGCTGTGTTCTCCTGTTTGATCCTCGCCTTCGGCGCATCTAACGGCGGCTACCCTGGCGATGGCGGCATGGTCATCTGGCCGTTGTTCGGAGCGTCTAATCAGATCCTCGCAGCACTCACACTGCTGGTTATCTCAATCTTCCTGATGCGCCTTGGTCGCCCTGCTATTTTCACGCTGGTGCCAATGATCTTCATCATCGTGGTCGCGTTTTGGGCGAGCGCGTGGTATCTCGTCGACTATTACCGTGGCGAGAAGTGGCTGTTAATGGCGCTTAGCCTCGCTGTGATGAGTGCGAGTATTATCGTTGTGCTCGAGGCTTTCTCGGTGATTGGGAAAATACGTCGCGGCGGAAAACTCGATGTTGCTGACGAGCAAGTTTAGGCTCGATCGGATTGAGCCGACTCGCTTATAGGTTATAGGCTGCCGTTGTTTAGTTGAGCGCGGCCTGACCGAAAGCAAAAACCCGCCAGCATCGTGCTAGGCGGGTTTTTTGTTGTCGGTGCCTAGAGTAGCGAAAGAGGAGGGTGTTGTGAGCAAGGGTAATGCGCTGATGCGATTAAGTGACAAGAACTGGGCAGGGGAGCTGTCCTGCCATGGAGGCCATACACTCAGTGTGCAGCTCTTTGACGAAATCGACTCGACTAATGCAGAAGCGCTGCGCCAGTTCAAGTGCTTGGACGAAAAGGCTCACTGCATGCCGACGGTGTTAATTGCAAAGAGTCAGACAGCGGGGCGGGGCCGCCGAGGAAGAGCTTGGGTTAGCAAGCCGGGAGCAGGACTCTATCTGTCACTAATGAGGAGTTTTACGCTTGCGCCAGATGCCCTTCAGGGTCTGAGTCTCGTGGTTGGAATGGCTGTGAGAACGGCGCTGGCCTCGCTTGGGGCGGCCGAGATCAGTCTCAAATGGCCGAACGATCTCGTTTATCATGGGCGTAAGCTTGGAGGGATATTACTCGAGCTTCGTCAAGAGGCCGATTTTTGTCATGTCGTGATGGGAATTGGGATCAATATCGATTTAGCCACTCAGGAGGCGCTTAATCTCGACAGACCAACAGTTGATTTGGGCGAAATCATGGGCGAGGCGGTAACACAGGAAGCGCTCTGCATAGAGCTGCTCAATCAGCTATCGCGAGATATCGATCAATTTATTGCACAGGGCTTCGAGTCGTTCGTTGTTCGATGGAATGAGGCAGACTACTATTTGGGCAAACAGGTCGCTGTCGAGCAAGGCGAACACCGCTTGCTAGGCGTTAGCCGCGGCGTTGATTCCACCGGTGCGCTGTTGTTATTAAAAGAAGGGACAGACAATTCGGGTGCATTGCTGCGTTTCGAAGTGGGCGAACTCAGTCCTTCGCTGAGACCCGATGGAGAGTAAGAGTGGATATTGAGATTGATGCAGGCAATACGAGGCTTAAATGGCGGCTGCGCGATGAGAGCGGCGTGTCGGCAACAAGCGTTGCTTCCACCCCGAGCGACATTGCCAAAGCTATAGCCAGTCGCGCGGTCAGCGGAGGAGTAGCCGACTCCCACACTCCAATAGGCCGAGTAAGGATCGCCAGTGTCCGCTCGCCGGATGCATTGGCCGACTTTGTTGCCGAATGCCGCGACCTCTTTTCTCTCGATCCTCAGGTCGCTCGAGTAGTGCAGGGGCATGCCGGTGTCACCATTCGATATCCTGACCCTAGCAGACTGGGCGTTGATAGGTGGCTTGCTATGCTGGCAGCGAACGCGGCTTCGTCTAAGGCATGTCTTGTTGTTGATTGTGGTACGGCATTGACAGTCGATAAGCTTAATGCGCTCGGGGAACACTGCGGTGGTTATATCCTGCCAGGGCTTACGCTGATGCGGCGCAGTCTTGAAGAGAATACCCGAATTCGGCTCGATGCGGGTTTCCAGCTGGGGGGTTCGGGTCTAGGTCATTCTACGGATGAGGCGGTTTATCATGGCAGCCTGGCGGCAGCGGTCGCGCTTATCGTTTCTTCACTCGAGGACGCTTGCGCGGGGGGGAGTGAGTGTGAGTTGCTGGTGACCGGCGGCGGCGCTGTCGAATTGATGCCTCATTTGCTCAGTCGCGGTGCTAAGCTAGTGCCAGATTTGGTTTTGGAAGGCTTGTCTTTAGCTTTTTAGAGGACAGAGCCGATTATCTCGAGTCTATGCAGCTCGATGGAGATGGATTTGCGTTACATCATACTAGTGTTAGCTGTGGCTAATATCGGCTATATGGCTTGGCATAGCATGACAGAGATGCCTTCAGCGCAGTCTTCGAGTTCAGCAGCGGAACCTCCTTTAAGACCTCTGATCAACACGGGCTTGGTTAAGGTGAGCGAATCTAATCAGCTATAGCGCCCTATCTGCGCTTTTTCTGCGCTTTTTATGCGTAAGACGATTGCACCTCGTAGGCAATTCCCATAAAATGCCGCTCCTGTGTAAGAGAGCCGAGGGTTATTTGTCCCTTGGGGAATCTTGTAGGAGGGGTTCCCGAGTGGCCAAAGGGATCAGACTGTAAATCTGACGCGCAAGCTTCGGTGGTTCGAATCCACCCCCCTCCACCATATAAATCTCTATGGTTCATAAGGTTGCGAAATTGTTGTCGTCTCTACGCAAGTTACAGGCGGGTATAGTTCAGCGGTAGAACCCCAGCCTTCCAAGCTGGTTGCGCGGGTTCGATTCCCGCTACCCGCTCCATTTTTCAGAGGCTCGCGCCGTCGGTGTGAACTCCAATGGTGCTAGTTTTTCGCTCGCATAGCTCAGGCGGTAGAGCACTTCATTGGTAATGAAGAGGTCCCAGGTTCAACTCCTGGTGTGAGCACCACCTTTTTTAAAGGTGTTGTTGAGCGGCTCTGTTTGGTTGTACTGATAGGTTTTAGGTGTCTTATCAGGAAGTAAGTAGGAAATATGCAAAAAATTTAGCAAGAAGTTAGCTGAAAGAAAGAAAAAGTGTTTCGTCTGTTGGCGGGGCAAATGAGAATTAACGTGAAAGACCTGCGAGCAGGTAAATGTTGAGGGCAGTCAAAAATGGCTAAGGAAAAATTCGAACGGAATAAGGTGCACGTAAACGTCGGTACGATCGG
>OJFP01000474.1_pt1 | contig 28870 bp, 28 predicted proteins | sample 1594141 | NCBI WGS metagenome assembly OJFP01 (sample SAMN05416843, study PRJEB24817) | seawater metagenome | isolation source: Sea water | place: Canada:Atlantic | collected 2013-07 | reverse complement strand
AGGTCTCGTGGGCTCGGAGATGTGTATAAGAGACAGGCTAGAGTTAACATAACTGCACGGAGTTACAACAACGTTATCGCCGATTTCCCATGGCCCTAAAATAGTGACGTTGTAACCTAACTGAACATTATTTCCGATAGTAATTAATGAGCGCTCACCCGTTTTAGGGTCCGTAACCCCACCACCTACTCCCGCTCGCCCAAATATAGTGACATCATCACCGATCACTCCACCTATGGCTAAACCAACCGTATGGCCGACAAAGGCACGTTGCCCGATTTGGGAGTAAGGCAAAATATCAGCTCCGGTAAGCGTGATATTAAATGCCCAGATTGGCCAGGCAAGCGGCCGCAAAGGAGTTCCATAAAGCCAATGAGAAGTTCGAAACAGGGTTAAAGCGGCAATTCCCGGAGTGAAGAAAAGCCTAATAATGTTTAGAAGAGTTAACCGATCACCCCATAAATCTGCGGCCCGCTCATAGTCGGATCGAATCAACCTCAAAGTTTCCCTAAATTTCACCGAACTCTTTCTCCAACCTACTAATGAATTTCCGCCGAACGGGCCGTAACATTTACAGATGAGGGAGCCTGTGACACAACACTGCCCACCTCAAGATCCGCTGTTACTAGACAATGGTGGCCGATAACAACATCACTCCCTATGTTAATTGGCCCCAAAACTCCACAACCAAACCCTAAGGTCACACCATCACCGAAGACCGGCAGCCCTGGACCAGCACCGATATCCAAATCACTAACGCCCCCACCCACACCCACCGGCCCCAAAATAGTCAACCTTTCACCAGCCTGGCCGACAAAGATCACCGCTGCAGGGTGCGATATCAAACAACCGGCACCCAACGATGTGATTGGCGCTATATCAGCTCCAGTCAGGAGAACATTGAGATGCCATAAAACGCGAGCAATAACTCGGTTCTGTCGCTGATAAAAATAGTGTGACAACCGATGCAAGAGTATTGCTACAAAGCCCGGCTGCAAACTAATTGGCCCAATGCTTCGCCCCCCGCTTTGGTCCTTCCAGCGCTGTCTATCTGCTGCCAGCCGGGATTTGGTATCTGCCCATGTGATACCAGAGGAGTGCGAGCATTTATTATCCATTTTTTTTCATCATCTGGCCCATTTTAACAACTTCCTCTCGACTGACCACACGGGTCACAACTAAGTACACAAGATAGCAAGGCACCAGAACCATGATTAGATAACCGGAAGAAAACGACAACATTCCAGTTAACATCCAAACGAATCCTATAACGAATAATATTGGATGCAGAATACTCCAGCTAAAGGGATTACATCCCTGTATTTTATAGAAAATCAAATTACGAATGGTCAGGCGAATTAACGCAGCAATTAAAACGGAAAGTGCTGCCCCTGCAGCCCCAAAGTTCGGAATGAGCAGTGCGAGACTAACCGCCACAATTACCAGCGTGACGGTCGCCACGAGCAGATCGATTTTCTGCATTCCGGTCGCTAGCATACCCATGGTAACTACCTGATCGAGTGCGTTCAATAAAGCAGTAGCAACCAATAGACTCAGAATACCTGCACCCTCAACGTACTGATCTCCGAACACCATCGTAATGACCTGTTCACTCATCATTATAAAAATGACAACTGGAACAATACCAACTAATAAATAAAATCTGACAGTAGCTACAAACAGGTTATTAAACGCTATCCTTGACGTTACTACCAAACTAGAAAACATCGACAACAAAACAGTTGCCATCATTCCAGGAACCATCATTGCGACTTCATACAGCTTAAAGGGTGCAGCGTACATAGCTACTTGATCCATTTCTGCAACCCAGGATAGCCACAAGGTATCTATTCTCAACGCAAATGCAGAGACAAATAAAATCCCAGCAAATACAGGAATTTTTCTTATATAGCTTTTAAGAATAATTAATATACGCAACCAATTATTAACAGATAAGTTAGAGGGAATAAAAAACCTCCAGAAAACCAAAAAGCTCACTGACAAAATAATCTTGGTAATTAGAAAAATTATAAAGAGCCCGTCAATACCACCGCCATTGGTAAGGATAATAGCTGACCCGATAAATCGCGCAATTACTTCAGCCATGGAAAATAGAGCCAATGTTTTGAGCCTTTGCAGTCCAATGAAAGCGGCTTCAAAAACAGCAATCACTCCCAGGGGTAAAATAACTGCTGCAGCGTACAGGACCGGCCCCTGGAGCAATGGTTGTGGATAAACAATTGGTAACAGATACCAAAGCAGCAACGCCACCAATACTGCTACGGGTATTGCCACGCTAAGCCCCGCCCCAATAAAACAGGCTTGCTTTGTTGGCTTTGCGGCACAATCTCTGATAATCGCAAGATGAAGACCCAACAATGGCAACTGAGTCAGCAACATGAGAAGCGAAAACACTGTTGCATAGCCGCCAAACTGGTTGGTCGTTAATGTCCTCGCGAGGTACTGAAGCAGGAAAAAAGAGAAACCCGCACTAATAATCCGTAACCCACCATAAGACGCGAACCGCGTGATGATTTTGGCTCCCAGAGCGTTGTTGGGCGAACTATTCAAAGCGCTATTTTCTTGACATCAACACGGCTCTGGCAGCTTGCCCGAAAAGTAGAAAGCGGCGTTAATTGCACACTATGTCGCCATTTTCTTAAGGCCTGCGGCGGCCATGTCCAATCGCTCAACCACCACCAACAACGCAAACACCAACCAGAGCTGCTGCATGCTGATCTCTGAATAGAAATGGTCAACCATAAAAAACAACATGTGCCCCAGGATGGTCGCGGATAACCCAACACTTAGAGAAAAAAGCCACGGATCATGCCAAACGCCGCGGGAGAATGGCATCCTGACAAAATGAACAAGCATAAACAGGAAAAGCAGCAACCCCACGACTCCTAGCTCGCTAAGCACAAGGAAGTATTTGTTATGGACAACGCCCTCCTTAAGCCTGGTGACGTATTCATCCGGCAATGCGGCGAAGGAAGCAGGTGTAGCCGTTTGCGCACCACTACTGTAATTACCGGCACCTATTCCAAGAACTGGGTCATTTTTAATAATCATGAGTGCCTGTTCAATCAATAGTAGGCGCGACTCACCAGATCGGTGATCTGGCTGCGTCACCCTTAAGAGCAGCGCCGGGTAAACCACTATTGCTATCGCCACCGCCAACATCGCACCGATACCAAGATTCACAAGAACCCGTTTTGGAAGCATTCCGGCCTGGACAAATACAATCAGCACAAATAGCATCGCTATAGCGACGCTCAGCCAACCACCACGACTAAGCGTAATTCCTAACGCCGTCATTCCAGCGAGATAAAGCAAAAAAATTAAGCGCCATAACCAGCCGCGCCAGTGATTACGATACATCAACAAATAGCTGGCAATGACTGGCGTTATAAATACCATCAACGAGGCCAACATATTTGGGTGCACAGTCAGGCCGCTGGGTCGATAAACCTCGATTGCACCGCCACCATACTGAAGTCGTGTTGCGTCCAGTCCGACCTTAACACCTTGCAACTCAAAGTTAGCCGTAGTCAGGAGCTGCAATAGGGACATGCAGGCATTTGCAGCCAGCGCGAACAACACCCCGGCAAATACATATTTGAGCAGCCCTTTTTCCTGTAACACATCAACTAATACGACCATTATCAATGTGATACGAACGTAATTAAAAACGGACGTAAAAACATACGATGGGTGCTCGCTCCAGATAACCGATACCGCTATCCAGGCGACCAGGATCAACACCCACTTGTAATGAACCGACACAAGTGGAGCACGTCGCTCGATGAATACCAACCGCCATAGCCAGAGCAGCGCGAGGGCAAAAAACACCACATCGCATAGGTATATCGATATCGGCAGTGTAAAAGTACCTGGCGGGGAATAAACATGCTTACTTATCACTATGGGCACGGAGGCCATAAAAATGAAAAGCAACCCTGGTATGAGCTTACCAAACCAGATAAGCCCAGCCAGGGCGGCTGCGCATAAGCCCAGCAGGACCATCCAGGTAAAACCTAAATCCTGAGCCAATACCAATAGCAAGGCGAACAGTGCAATTGGAAGCACCAGCCAGAGGCCATGCAGACCATTGATCACAACCGAGAATACAGCCAGTGAGGAATGTAAAATTTACGCTTATTAAGAATCACACCGAGCGTTTTATCACCAACGCCATCCATTTTAGCAAGGCCTGCAACAACTACTTCTCGGCGGGTTTTTTCGGACTCTACAACCCAAATCAGGTGATCAGCAAAACGGGCGATGCTATTAGCGTCTGCACCATCCACGAAAATCAGATCGAACTGGCTAGCCGCTTCGTTTATGACTCGCTCTACCGCCTCAAAACGATATAAATCCCCGGGCCGAGCATTTGTCCCTCTTGGCAGAAGACACAAATTACCAGGGCCAATTTCGCGAACAACCTGCTGAAAAGCGAGGCTTTCGTCATCAACAAGGTCAACCAAGCCTGGCGCTTCATCAGCAGTAAACTTCTTGCTCAAACCGCCGTGGTCCATATCAGCATCGATTAGCAGCACCTTGAGACTACTCAAAGCCGAACAGATCCTGCCTAGCCTATTCACGCAAAACGTCTTTCCCTCACCGCGGTGTGCGCTAGTAATATAGATTGTCATCCCTTGAGGTCGGCATTCTTCCCTTTTTTGGAATAACGTCAACGCTAAGGGACTGAACACGTCATCCACAGGGAGTCGCGAGTTACTCATTTTCGCCCCCAAACTGGCCCTGAACAGACTCGCTGTCAAGCAACGGAATGACTGCTAAAACTGGAAGGCCCAAATACAGACCGACACTTTCATCCGTGTAAAAAGTATGATCCAGATATTCCCTAAAACCAGCCAGGGCTATCGCAAAAAACCAGACGCCAAATACACCGGCCATCATCAACAACAAGTCTTTCTTCCAGCTAGATTCCCGAGGAGGCAAGGCGCCTGCAATAACCACCCGATCGGGAATTTTGTTCTGTAGCATATTGATGTACAGATCGGTCGCCGCCAATTTGTTGATCAATCGCTCATAGGCCGTATCGGCTAGCATCATTTTTTGTCGAACACGCGTCACTTCGCTCCCTTGAACCGCCTGCTTACCCATCTCCTCACCGATCCGTTGCTTTATGAGCTCAATGGAGTTCTGTAAATCAACAACGTTCTCTTCATCAGAACGATAGATCTGCTGCAAACCGACGAGATCTAACTCCATCTCCGTTAGATGAAGTCTCAGCCGATCCACTACAGTCTCCTGTGTAGCCTCACCCGCATCGGAGAAAGCATATTCAGAACCTGTTTGTATGAGGTAGTCACTCAACGACTGTCGCGCCTGGTCAGCTCTATCGCGAGCGACTTCAACCTGGGTCTCCAGAATACTGCGAGCCTGGCGTGCGGACTCCTTAGCCACACCCAAATCAAACCTGAGATACCCCTGGATGATCGCGTTAAGCAGCGGTGCTGCTATCTGAGGATCGGTAATCTTCAGTCGAACCTCAATAATATTCGAATTAGTGTCGGCAGATGAACTCGTCTGCTGGTGGACACTGATTGACTTCTGCAAAGCCCGAACAGTATCGGCAAAACCTCTTTTCTCTGGATCGACTGGAAATCCAAAAAAATCCATCACTGCATCCCAAACATCAGCCACGGGGTTCAGCAAGTATACGTACCCGGGGTGATAGACCTGATCGTAGGTGACCCCAAAATCCTTCACTACTTTTTCAAAAATCGGCCGCGACTGCAGCAGCTCTATATCAGTTTCAAGTATCCGATTAGCAGGGAGACTACTGCTCGACTCCCGAGTTACAGAAATACCGGAGAAGAAATCTGGGGTGGTTTTTAATTCTGTGTGTATCAGCAGTTTCGTATCGACAGAATAATTAGGCGGAGTCTGCAAATTAGCCAACACCAGGGCCAGAGTTCCCAGCAACCCCGCTACCAACACCATCAGCCCATGCTTGAATAGCAGACGAACAGCATCTCTTAGCGTAAAAACAACCGCTGGCTTTACCCCTTCGGGCACGGAAAATTCAGTTTGGATACTCACGTTGCCTCTTGTGGAGAAGTCTCGTACGCGACGGTTAGACAAATACGTCGAATCAACGAATATTGGTGGTAATGGTGTCTTGCCTATCAAGCTCGTAGGTAAAGGCGAAGGAACTGTTACCAAGAAACGGGAACAGGTCGTACAAATGCTGATCCATCCAACTATTCAACCGGGCTATTCCGGTTTTCGGCACCAGCACGATATCGAACGGCCGCAATTCAGCTTCCCTCCATTCATTACCTTTCAGCGGAGATACCAGATCGACTCGCGAAACTCGTCCAGCGACGCCGTTACGTTTGGTTATCAGAAGCACGTTTTCCAGGTCACCCAACCCGGTCGCACCGCCGGCCGAAATCACCGCCTGCCGAACAGTCATGCCTGGCCGATAGGCCACCGGCGCCGGCAAACCCACTTCTCCTCCCACATATATTTGCATTTGCTGAGCCTCTCGCACAATCACAACAACATCCTGAAGCTCAGCCACTTCACCAGGGTATGTCGCGTTGCCAAACTCAAACCGGTTACTACTGAAACGAGTAACAATCACCGTGATTGCGGGCGGCTTTCTTAAATGTTTTGCATAGGCTTCAATCAATGTTGCCTGCAACTGCTCCGGCGTCATTCCCTGAACCAACACGGAATCTATCAACGGCAAAGAGATACGCCCATCAGGCCTCACTACGACCTCTTCCTGATTAAATTCAGAGCGGAACGGAAAAACTATCCTCAACTCATCGTTGGGGGATAACAGGTAACGTCGCTGTTTATGCTGAGTGCCGTCAGCCACAAATAGCTGTTCAAAATGTTGTTTAATCACCGTTTCGAATTCCGTCGGCGTATCTCCAGCGACGCGCAACTCCCCCACAAAAGGAATCGAAACAAATCCGTCGGGGCGCACCCGCACCACTTCATCAAATTCCGAGTGAAATGGATACTTGACCTCCAAAAGGTCGCCGGCAGAAATTCGGTAGCTGACCGATGCTGGAGGAGCATCACCCACCGAACGAGGCGTATCACCAGCCACGGTAGCCAACGGAATGTCCTTATAGGGACTACATCCGAGGACCAGCAGACTAACGGCAGCCGCTGGCGTGATACGACGAACGATGTGTACGCCGAAAAAAACAGGTAGAAAGAGCCAAATAAGTCTTATCACGCCAACCAACCCAAACCCCAGGAGACCGATATACCGGCTTCCTGACAACCCGAACGCCCAAAACCCTTCACAGCCAAATGCTTCCCTTACTAATTTTTTTAAAGTATTGATCAGTTTCTAAATCGAGAAAAACCCAATTATAATCGACGGGGCTAAACAGCTACTCGAAATTGTAATGCACGAAAACACCCTCATTATAGAGTTTCATTTAGCGTGTAGCATAGAAAAATAGCACCCATTTATCCGGTACCAATTCCTATGAGAATTCTCCACCTGGATCCCGATGACGTGGATAACCCATTGTCGGGCGGCGGACCACGGCGTAATTTAGAAATTTACCGTCGATTATCTTCTCGTCACGAAATAACCGTTCTTACCCCCACCTTCCCAGGCTCCACCCCCGAGATAGAGCGCGATGGCATCCGTTATGTCCGGCTGGGTCGAAAAATAGGCGATCACGGGTCATCACATCACATTACCTTTTTTTTTGCGCTCCCGGCTGCTGTACGTAGATTCCAGCATGACCTGCTTATCGAAGACTTCATGCCACCCACGTCAGCGACATTAAACCCCTTATTTACGAAAGCGCCTGTAATTGCATCAGTACAGTGGTTTTATGCTCGCGCTTTAGCAAAACAGTACCGAATACCATTCGGTTTTTTTGAGACCCATGGACTAAAACTCTATAAAAACTTCATAGTACTAACGGAAAGCATGCAGGAGCACATTCAGAAGCAACGGCAAAATGGGAAGTTCGCAGTCATTCCGAATGGGGTAGATGACCAGTTATTCGAGTTGCCAGCCACTCCAGGTGAATATATTTTCTACCTTGGGCTAATCGACTTTGAACTTAAGGGGGTAGACCTGTTGTTGGAGGCCTACGCCAGACAGTCACCTGCATCTCGCCTTCCACTCGTATTAGCCGGGCATTGCCACGACCGGAAACGGCTAGATGAGCGTATCGCCGAACTGAAATTAGAGACCTGTGTCCGGTTACTCGGGAAAATTGACGCCCAAAAGCGACTGACGCTTATGCAGAACGCTCGATTCGTCTGCGTCCCTTCCCGCTGGGAAACGTTTTGCATGGTGGCAGCGGAAGCGTGTGCCGCTGCTACTCCGGTAATAGTTTTCGACATTCCGCCGTTAAATGAAGTTGTCCCAACACAGGGCTGTCGGCTAGTGCCGCCCTTTGACGTGGATGAGCTAGCAGCAGCTCTTGAAGATTTGTCTACCACACCTGACGCGACGATTATAAAAATGGGTGAGATATGCAGAAATTTCGCTCAGCGCTACCGTTGGGACATCGTTGCAGAAGCCCAGGAAAAATTCTTTCTAGAAGTTGCCCAGGAAGCTACTGGATAACCGCAACCCCCGCTGGCATAACACGGATAAACCCGTTTTTAATTAATCCGTACACCCACTTCGCTTTTTAAAGTTTTTCCACGAAACACCGAGACAATGGACGGCACAGGACTCCTAAAACAGCATCAAACTCTGGTTAGTAGCATCTATCGGCTCTCCGACCAGGTGCTGATAGTCGCTGCCCTGATATTGACCTGCAGGCTACTGAGCACCCCGTTCGACACAGAAATTCAACGTCTGTGGCTGTCCGCTGCATTTCTTTTTTATTTCTTAGCAGACCGGAGAGACCTTTATAGATCCTGGCGTTTAGGTAAAGTTCGAGACGAAGTACTCAAGCTATGGAGTACATGGCTACTGGCAATGGTCTTCGCTGTTGGATTGCACTCACTGATCAGTCCACACATTGACACATTGCTCATTGCTCTTTGGACAGCAAGCCTACTGTTAGGATTCTTACTCTGGCGTGGCGGCATTCGTAAGACTCTGCAATTCGTCCGTGGACATGGCATCAACACGCGATCAGTAGCGATTTTTGGCGCGAACAAGCGCGGCCAGAAGCTGGCAAAAACCATTGAACCGATATGGATGGGGCTTGAATTCAAAGGGTTTTATGATGATCGAAAACTCGATCGGCTTAGTCCTGAAGCTGTGCCAATAATGGGCAACTTTGCTCAGCTGACCCAGGACATTGCTCAACAGAAAATTGACATCGTTTTTTTGTCTCTACCCTTATCAGCGTTGCCCCGGATTAAGCAAATCGAGCTGGCGCTTACAGATCAGCCAATCATTGTCTATCTGATACCTGACCTGGACAGCTACCGCCTTTTTAACGCTCGCTGGCTAACGTTGGGCAACGTACAGCTTCTGAGCCTCCATGACTCTCCCCAGAGGGGCGTAAACAGGCTAGTGAAACGCCTGGAAGACATAGTGCTATCTCTTTTTTTCATCACCGCGTTATCGCCCTTGATGCTGCTAATCGCGATCACACTCAAATGCTCTTCCAGCCCCGTTTTTTTTAAACAAACTAGATACGGGGAAAACGGTAAGCCAATTGAAATCCTGAAATTCTGCACAATGCGTCAACACGACCCAAGTAAGAATATTGACCAGGCCAGGAGAGACGACCCTCGGGTTACACGGATCGGTAAAATTCTTAGAAAACTGTCGGCCGACGAATTACCACAGTTCTTCAATGTTCTAGCGGGAAGCATGTCCATCGTCGGCCCCCGCCCACACGCGGTACCTCACAACGACTATTACCGTACTCGAATTCCATCCTACATGCTCCGCCACATCGTTAAGCCCGGCATCACAGGCTGGGCACAAATCAATGGCTGGCGAGGCGAAACAGACACGGAGGAAAAAATGGCCAACCGCGTCCGCTTTGATCTTGAGTACATCCAACAATGGTCTATCTGGATGGACCTAAAAATAATCCTATTGACCTTCGTTAGGGTCTGGAAAGATCCTAACGCGTACTAGAAAAAGCTAACGCCTTAATAACTCGGCAGCGACTCAAAAAATTCCTGCTTTCAGCTGGGTGTCAGGGGCTAGTTTTAACGCGGTTCAGCGCATAAACGAAGTCTCTACGCGAAATAGGTACGAAGAGCCCTCTCGGTCACCCCTTAACACCTGGCCTAAACCTCAACTGAATCTTTTTTACTTATAGGCCTAACACAGAATTCCCAGGCAGAGACAGCGTTCCAATGGCCACCCCTTATCGCTCGTTACCTGAACGATCTCTGTTAATCTCGCTATTTAAGAATAAACCCTAATTCCGTGAAGTCATGCCCCCCAATCGGAATATTTAGCTAATGCGGCGCACTTACGTGCTCGGATTTTCTTGACAACAGGTTTAGCGCCGTGTGTGCCCGGTTGTAGCCACGCTAGATTATGCGGATCCGTTTTTTGCGTGGTTTATGACCCGCAACCTTAGTTCAGAGCTAGAAAATTGGTGGGGGCGCATGTTGAAGTAGCACCTGTCCAGAGTTTCGTCACGACCGGTAAAGGGTTTCTCACGGTATTCGTCGCCAAGAATGCGTACATCCCACTCCATCGACGCGAGGATTTCCAGGACATCTTTTTCAGAGTTATAGACGACAACCTCGTCGACATACTTACAGGCAGCCACCTGAATTTGTCGTTCGACGATGCTCTGTATAGGTGCGTTTTTATCAGGTCGATCCAGGGAAGGATCAGTTTGAATGCAGACGACCAGATAGTCACAAACAGTGCGTGCTTCTTGCAGCATGAGCACATGACCGGCGTGAAACAAATCAAAAGCTCCGAAAGTAATTCCTTTTTTCACTCTTCCTGGCTCCTGGATAGCTTATTTTCTACGAGAACTGTTTTGTAATCATTGCTGGTCAGTATATAAACCTTTCCGCAGCCTAATAAGGCGGGTGTTCACTGCCAATTTGTGACTCCTGCCTGCTCGCAATCCGGCGCTGCGAAGAGATTTACATTGTATCAGTAGCGGTTAAAACACGGGGCGGCCACCTACAGAATACTAATACCAAATCAGCAACCGCTCCTAAAGTAACAAGACTCACCAGCAGCAGCGAACAACCAGACTGGTTTAGCCATCGAAAATATCTGAGCTGTGGTCGTGGCTCCCAGTCATTGAACTGTTTCGACGGTCCAGTTCAAGCGGCGAACTTGAACTCCACCAGCGTAGTTCCGGTTACCCAGGGGCTGATTGGCTCGTAACAAAGCAGCTCCATGTCATAGTCCTTCACCGCTGCCATTGCCACCAGCCAGTTACGGTACTCGTAGGCGCCGTTGCCCGCAGTTTCCAGCACATACTCATCGGTGAGCGCGAGCATGGCATCGATATCCCGGCGTCTGATCATATCGATCATTTCGTGATCAAACTCTTCGTTGACCTTGCCCATGTCGGCGGCGCCTACCCAATGGCTCAGCCCACCGGTGCCAATAATGGCCACGCGCTCGTCTCCCGGGTAGTCCGCCACTGCACTGGCAATCATTTCACCCAGCTGTACACAGCGTTTGGGCCTGATAAGGGGCGCCACTCCCGCCGCCAGATAGACCGGGATCATTTTCACGTCATCGAGTTCCTTGATGATCTTCAGGTAGGGAACAAACGTGCTGTGATCGATGCTCAGTGCCTTGGCCACTGCCCAGTCGAATCCATGATCAAACCCATATTCCATGATGTGTTCAGCGAGTGCCGGATTGTTGGCAATTGGCGCGCGCTCATGGCCTAACCACTCTTCGTGGGGACCGTCCACATCGCCAATACCAATCAGCATGCTTGGCAGGCAATGAGGCCCAAACATGGTGTAGTGATCGTCACCCACGACGATGGCGGTATCAATTTTCAGATCAACCATGCGGGCGCGAATTTTGCCAAAGGCTTCCATCACGTGATCGACCTGCTTTTTATCCGCAACGCCCGGTCGTGACGCGATCAGCGGCACGTGTGCTGTACAGAATGCTCCGACTAAATTTGCCATTCCCTGCCTCCTCTTCTCATTCAGAATTTAATTCAGGCTTTTCCTAAGCCCAACTAAGCACAAAGCCCCAACCCAGGCATTACGTATCGCCAACGACAACTTAATCATCCGAAACTGCCAGCCAGGCAACTTGAAATTGTTCGGCAGATCGCCGTGATTCATTCGTCGCAGATAGTCAAAAGCCATCAACTGATTGTTACCGTTTAATAGTGGCCAAACCATCATCCCCAGCAGGTTACTCACCCCATACTCGTCCATGGCTTTAAGGTCCATGGTCCTGACCATTCTGTACTCCTCTTCGTCGAGCTGAAACTGGGCCAGGTATTTATCAGGGTCTTTGAGAAATGCTTTCGCCCGGGACGGATCGTCACCGAATTCCCACAATATTTTTTCGATGGTATTGACGCTCATCGGGTCACCTCGGAATAAGCAATGGTCGGTCCGGCCCGAACAAATGTTAAGTATGCGGGCACACTCCTGCGATCTTATGAACGACCAGCGGAACATGTCAATCGATTACCGATCCACATACGGAAAAGAACAACTAACTGCCGCCTTCAAGGTCGCAGATTTGATTCCCCTCATCTGAATCGAACCGACCCAGTCCATCGACTCAAAGAAAATCCCGAGCGCACCACGCGACAAGTTCTCCTCCAGCAGGTTTGGACACTAGTCCAACGGGCGCACGATCAAAGCCCTGCTAACAGAAAGCACCTCCACCCGCAAATAAACATACCCGTCGGTATGTAAAATAGGATAAATTAGCTTTAAAACCCTTGATATAGAACCTCGAACCGGAATCATGCCCCTTTCTAAAGACAACCTGAACGAGTCAGTAGCCGCAATTTCCGCACCGCCGTTACAGGGCCCCGCGGAGTACCAGTGCATAAAATTGCAGGTGATCAACGGTTGCGCGTGGATTACGCTGCACCGGCCAGAGGCACTGAATGCCTGGAGTCCTCGGCTGATGCACGAACTCTGTGATGCGGTACAGCGTTCTGTAGACGGCTGGCCGGAAATCCGCTGCATCGTTTTTAATGGCGAAGGCCGCGCCTTTAGTGCCGGTGGCGACATGAAGATGTTTGAAAGCGGAGAAACCCGCAGCCCCTGGGGCCGGGAAGTGCAATCCCTGCTAACGGCGACCTATGACACGCTAACCGCAGCTCCTCAGACCTCCATCGCCATGATTCATGGCCACTGCGTTGGCTCCTCGTTTGTTTTGACGGGCTGTTGTGATTTCCGCATCGCCGCCACGGGTACCAAATTCCTGTTACCGGAAATTTATTTAGGCATGGTGCCGGGCATTGGCATCGCTCGCCTGGCCGATGGCGTCCCCGGCCACCTGTTAAAACGGATGGTATTGCTGGGAGAAGCCCTCGAAACCACGCCCCTACAGGAGGCCGGCTTTTTACTCGACGTCGTGCCCGAATCCGAGCTGGCCGAAAGCGTGGGGGCCCTGGTTAAAAAACTACAGGGGCAATCCGCGCCGGCGCTGGAACTTGCCCGACAGGTGCTTAATAACGTTTCCAGTTCCGATCGGGAACTGGCCAACCAGTTTGAGTTTCTGGCTAACATCAATTTGCTTGAGGGCAACGGCGTTAGCGAGGCCGCGAGCCAATTTCTAAAAACCCGTGCTAACAAGGGCGAACTTAAAAAAACCAACTAAATTCAGTCAAGACAGCGCCAAAAACAGGAGAGTGACCGAAATGAATAAACCATCCGACCTGACGATCTCGCCGGTAACCAAGTACGCCGCCAGCCACAGCACCGGCAAAAAGCTTTACTGGACACTCAGTGATATCGACGACCCAGACTACATGAAGGCGATATTGCGACTGCTGACCGTGCAGATATCGTCCGAATACAACTCCTATCAGCTACAGCAGGTGCAGCCGGTCACTCCCCACGAACTGATTGAGCTGGGCTACACCATGCGCGATGAAGCCACTCATGGCATCGGCCTCTGCCGAATTCTGCGCGATCTCGGTGTTGACCCGGAACCTATTCGCCGGGAAGCAATGTTTGGTGAAAAACGCGGTAACGTGCTGGGCATTTTTAAGGTTCCCCTCGACACCCCCTATCACGTCGGAGCCATTCGCTGGCTGGGTGAACGTGTGGGCGGATACCAGAGTATTGCCGTGCATGGGTGCAGCTATGTCCCCTACGCGGTCTGGTCAGCCAAAAATTACCTCGATGAAGGCCGCACCCACTCCATGCACGGCCGCGACGTACTGACCACCGCCATCGAGCAGGGCCACAAGGACATGGTCCAGCAAGTCGCCGACCTCTATTACCCCCACGCGCTGGATATGTTTGGCGGTAACGGCACACCTAATGAGCTTGAATATCTCAAATACGGCATAAAAACCTGGAGCAATAACGAGCTACGACGCATCTGGATAGAGACCGTAATGGAAGATTACGAATTCATGGGGCTGAGAAAGCCCGCTGACATCTGGCAGGGCGACCGCGCCCATTACGGGGAGTAATAGTGACCATGAATGCACCGACACTGAATATTTTTGCCAAGAGCGTTAACGACGAAACCAAAGCGGCGCTGTTTGATCTGTTCCGCGTTCACCTGACCAGCGAATTTTCCGCCGGTCAGCTGGAACACTACATCTGGCGCTCACCCACCCCTGAAAGCCTGCTGGATTTCACCCACGAACGAGCTAAACGAGCAGACCGGGCCAATGAGCTGCTGGAAACGGCCGAAGAACTCGGCATGCCCGATGCAGTGGCCATTGCCGATGCTGCCCGCTTCAGCGAAACCGGCGAACTTCCCCACCGGCTCAAGCTGTTTACCTATCCGGTGGAAAGCTATCTGGAATGCACGGTTTACCGATGGCTCTATAACCACGCCGTGGTCGCTCAGTCCATGCAACTTTATGGAGGTTGCTACGTACCCTACGAATCCTGGGCCTTTCGTCACACCGTCGAAGTCAACCTGGAAACCGTACCCATTCAACGTAAACACACGGTTCGTAAAGTAATCCAGGAACTGTTTATCGAGTCGGACAAAGCCGAATTGCAATCCCTGCTAGAAACCTGGCTACCCCGATTCAGCGAGGCCTTCGGCAAAGCCGGATCGGCCAACGAAAAACGTTACCTGGACCTGGGCATCAAAACCTACGGCAACGATGTGGTTCGCGAGGTATTCCTGCAGTGGGTGTTAGAGGATGTATTTGAACTCGGAATGACCATGCCCGCCGCCTAGCGGCCCCATTCATGAGTCAATACGACACCATTGAAACGCATATCGATGAGCGTGGCGTCGCCAGGATTACCCTGAATCGGCCTGACCGACGCAATGCCATGAATCCGCAGATGATCGCGGAACTGACGGAGGCCATCAACAAGGTCAACGGCAATGCCGATGTGCGCTGTCTAGTTATCGGGGGCGCCGGCAAAGCCTTCTGCGCCGGTGCCGACCTCAACTGGCTCGGCGACGTGGCCGCAATGACCTCCGATGAATTGCGTGCTGATTCCGGTCGCCTGCAAGCCCTGTTCCGCGCCCTGGTCGAATCCCCCAAACTGACTATTGGCCGGGTTCAGGGCGCGGCCATGGCCGGTGGTTTAGGGCTGGCTGCCTGCTGCGACGCAGTGATCTGCCGGGCCGACGCCAAATTTTCGGTGTCTGAAGTTCGCCTGGGTCTGGTGCCTGGCGTCATCAGCAGTTTTCTGCTGCCACGACTGGGCACGGGTGCGTTTCGTTACGAAGCACTCACGGGTCGAATTTTCGACGCCGAAGCGGCATTAAGAAATGGCCTGATCCACCAAATAGCCGATTCTGATGCCGCACTCGACGAAGGAGTGGAAGAGCATGTCGGACACGCCCTCGCCGCCTCACCGGCGGCCATTGCCGACTGCAAGCGTTTGCTCAACGATATTGGCGCCGGTATCGATCCGGCAAGCTACGAGAAAGCCCTGGACTGGAACGTAAAAACCCGTCAATCCACGAGTGGCCAGGAAGGCATTACCGCATTCCTGAGCAGGCGCAAACCCGATTGGGCTAGCTAATTTAGCTCGCAACTCGGTTGTTCATCAGCCAGTTAGCCTTGAATCTCATCAAACAGCGGAAAGACTTTTCCCGCCGTCATTCCCCCATCAACCAGTAAATTCGCGCCGGTTATAAAAGAGGCATCATCGGATGCCAGAAACACTGCCGGTTTGGCAATTTCTGACGGTTGCGCCATCCGGCCCATCAGGCAGGCATCTTTTAACATTTTGGCGTGATCAGGAAACTGATCCATGTAGCCCTTGATCCTCGGCGTTTCGGTACCACCGGGGCTGATCGTGTTGACGCGGATATTGTCGTCAACAAAATCCATGGCCATATTGCGAGACAGGTTAATGACACCCGCCTTGGAGGCAGAATAAGCAGAGCAGCGATTCTCTGCCAGTATGCCGGCGGCGGACGCGATATTAATGATAACCCCGCCCCCACCTTTGCGCATTTCCGGTATTACCCGCTTGGAGATGCGGTAAATCGACATCAGGTTAGTGTCGATAATAAATTGCCATTCTGCATCCTCAGCCTCTTCAACCGTGCGCATCGAGTTGTTGCCCGCCACATTAAATAGCGCATCAATCTGGCCAAACCGCTCCATTACCCGGGGCACCATGGCCTTAATCTGGTCAAGATCCGTCACGTTCATTTCAACGGCCAGCCCCTCGCCGCCCATCGTCTCGATCTCTGTAATCACATGGTCGGCAGCGGCCTGCTGCAGGTCAGTGGCAACCAGTAACCCACCCCCCAGAACCCATTCATGGGCGATCGCTCGACCAATCCCCGCGCCAGCAGCCGTGACAATGCCGACCCGGCCCGCAAATTTCTGCTCGTTCATCCCCTTCTCCTCTTTGAAAATAATGGCGCACTTTACAAAACCCCGGTCAAAAACCCCTCACTAATCAGAACGGCACTAAGTTAAGCACTCCAGGATGGTTTTTTCGAAATCCCTGGTACGCCGTTCGTCCTGAGCCTGTCGAAGGGCGCCCTTCGACAGGCTCAGGACGAACGGCATTTTCGATCCGGCACTTAGAAAAACCCTATAGAAAAACCGTCAATCAGCGCAAAGGGACAACGGGGGCTGATTAGTCCCGTTGCAAGGGGCTACTTAATTAAAAGGAAAACCTCGATTGCCGGAAATAATAAATTTCAATTGACCAACCCCGGGGCCACGATAGCCATGGTCGCGAAACCGGTTAGATCCCCCCTAATGACCCGCAGGTACAGGACATCAGCGATCAGCCCTCTACCGTTTTATCGAAAACCATCTCCTCGGTGATGATGGAAACGCCAACAGAAAGAGGCGAAACCAGCACCTGGAAATACACAGCCATCGTCAGGCTCAAGCGCTTCGTAAAGCAGCCCAGAAGGTGTCTCCACCTTCCGGGCACCCGTAACCGACTGGTTAACTAACGCGTGTTCTGGTTACTCGTACCGCCATAACCAGCGACATCATCACCGACCTTTGCCGGCTCGTAGCCGGGAAGCCTTCGGCGAGGTCAACTCACCCCACCGCTCGTTGACCTTCTCCAGCATATCGGAGGTGGGCCGCACCAGCGCGGGAAAACCGCTCATGGGTTCAGTGGCGTCAATTCCGATTTTGGCCGCGATGCCGTCGCCATACTTCTCCGGTGACGGCCCGATGGTGCAGAAACCATCCGAGGTAATCATGTCCCGCGGTGCATGACAGCGGTTGGCCACCGCCCAGGACACCAGATCGAGATTGCGGGGATCCACATCGTCATCCACCACAATCACGGTTTTAATAATGCGCGACGTCCACATTGAAAAAATAACGTGCTTGGCCTGCTCCTCATAAGTTTTCTTTAGCGAGACCACCACCGTGTGCATATCCGGCGGGCAGTAGACCGAGCGCACCGTTGGTGCCACATCCGTACGCAGTTTGTGCAAAAACCCGGCTTCGCCACTGAGCTGGCCCATGGCGTGGGTATCGGTCGGTGGCAAGCCAAGGTAGGTATAAAGAAACATCGGCTCAGACTTACGAGTCGCATGTTCAATCTGCAGCACCGGCTGCTGACCCACCGGCCCGTAATACCCCGGATATTCGCCATAGGGCCCTTCCTCTTCTCGACGGCCCGCCAGCACCCGGCCCTCAAACACAAACTCGCAATTCGCCGGAATCAGCAGATCAACCGTATCCGCCTTGACCAGATCAAAAGGCTGCCCACGCATACCCGCAGCCATCTCCAGTTCGCTCTGGCCCAGATCCATCCCCGGCACCTGTGAAGCCAGGTAGAGCACCGGATCGGCACCGACACAGATCGCTACCTCCATATCCTGTCCCAGCGCTTCGTACTTGCCGCGAATCATGCCTGCATGGGAGGTCGGACTACACCAGAAACCTGTCTGCAGCCCATCCCGCAACTGCAGACGATAAATACCCATATTCTGTAGACCCGTTTCCGGATCCTTGGTCATGATCAGACCAAAATTAAGGTAAGCACCGCCATCACCGGGATTGGACACAATGGGGGGAATCAGATCGTCAAAAGAGAGTTTCTCTTTTGGAATAGTCACCGCCTTACAGGGGGCCTGGTCACGCTCCACCACCGGCAGATCCGGGCGGTCACTGGCAGAGGTTTTCTCGATATAGGCATCCACTAGTACTTCCGGCGCTACCTCCATCGCCAGTGCACAGCGATCCATGGTCGAAACCATGTTTGCCAGCACTGGATAGGGATAATCTTTAACATCGTTGAACAGAATCGCCGGGCCATTCTCGCTCAGCACCTTGTAGGCGATGCTGCCCACCTCCCATTCGGGATCAACCTCTGCGTCTATTTCCAGCAACTCGCCGGCGCTCGCGAGTTTCGCCACGTACTGTCTAAGATCCGTATAAGCCATCTCCATCCCCTCCCAGGTTTTATTATTTCTCCAGGCTAAACAAGCCATTGCAGACACGACGCAGGACCGTCCGACCCGTATCAACCGGCTCATCGGCGGCCTGCTTAAGGGCTATAGTTGTTAATTAACAGTCCCTTACCAACCACTATATAACCTAAACCACCTTAAGCAGTACTCCTGATTTCCATCTCAGATTGCTAACTGGGTTGGGGAAGTTTTAGCGGGGTACGGAAATGGATGTGGCTAGATCGCCGCGCTGTGATTGTCTAAATGCCACATTAGATTTCCAGGATCTGCGCGCTATCGTGGACGAAAAGCCGAACCAGGAGGTATCGGCACCGCTTTGACGGGCCGTCAGCGGTGGCAGCGCACCCCCCTCTCGACAGGAATCAGCCAAGGTATGGGTGAGATGCGTTGTCGCTTTCTCTTTGCCCAGCTCTTTCAGGTTGCGAACTTCATAACCGCTAGCGGCAAACAGTTCCTCAAACATGTTGCGTTGATAGGCAATGCCAGAGGCGGTAGCTACCGGGCAACGTGTGTACCAGATCGCGTGTGCCATCTGTTTTTACCTCCTCCCCGATTAGCTAAGGTGAACCCAACTCTCGTCAGATTATTGAAATGAGATTATTGTAGGTTATTGGGTGAGGTAGGAGGAATGTGGCCAAGCTGAAGGATTAATTTGCCAAAATCAATCGAGACTGACCCCATTGATTCCCTGAAAATGTTGGAATGTGAGAACTGACCCCCGATTTTGTTGGAATGTGAGAACTGACCCCCGATTTCGCTGACCCCTGATTTCGTTGGAATGTGAGAACTGACCCCCGATTTCGAATTGCGATTTTGAAAAGGCTCAATGGATATGGAAATTTTTTGGAAACAGGCGTTGAAGGTTACCGGACCCGTTGCAGTCGTCGGTTTCCTGATATGGGCTTTACTAGAGTTTGTCTTCCGAGAGGATGTCGTAGCGCTTTTTGGTAGTGAAAAGCTTTTTGTGATTGTGTTGATACTGCTTTCGATTTTGGCTATAACGCTATTCACCTCAATTTTGGTTTATAACCGAAAAGGGCCAGAAAACGATCAGCAGCCAAGACAGCAAGAAGGGTATAAGACCATCATTAACCGATCCAAAATAGAAGGCGATATTGTCAGTGGCGACAAATATGTAAGTTCGAAGGATAAGAATGGGTAATCAGACAGGAATAAAAAATAGCGCCTTTAAGGACTTCGTGAATGGTGATAAGTACGTTCACGAGGCAACGCTTTTACCGCTGGAGAAGGCCATTAAGGCTATTCAGGAAACAATAGAGGATAATCCGGAGTTTGAAGGTGTTATCGAGGAACTCGCCGAATACATTACAGATAGACCAGGTCGTGAAATCATCGGTATTGAGAAAAAACTTAAAAGCGGCGGACGGCAGGATCTGGTAGAAGATGCGATATATCTTAAAAATAAGTTTGAGCGTTTTATTGCTAAAAAACAATTATCGCTAACAGAACAAAATGTCTATGCGCACGTTCTTGCAGCCATGGATAGCTCATTCAACCAATTAGTCCGCCCTCTTATACAAGAAAAAAGACCAACGTCCGAAATTGATGAGGCCATACATAAGCAAATTATAGAGCCGATTTATGCGTCTATTGTTGGGTTTAACGCATCGATTAATGTCAGCCTAGTACGCGGCATGCTCTACTTTCTGACAGGCAAATGCCATCTAATTTGGGTGTAACGCTATGCTTATCTACCATCCAATTCATGATATTAATCACTGCATCTACAGGGTGCTTCTGATTACTGAATCATCAATAAATGAAGAGTTTGGATGGGATGTATTTAGGATTACAGACTTTTATATTTTATTTCCTGCAATGTTGAAAACTATATCGCCACTCCCTGCATCCTTCCGTCCTTTCAAAAACATTCTGAAGGACATCCCCGATGCTTATGAGCTTATGCCGAACAGTAAGAGGGTTATATTCGAACTTGAAGAAATTCAACTTACGGCGATGCAAAACCTGGTTGCAAAGGGGCTCATTGATCCTGAAAGGTTCAAAGTCGGCGTTGTTAAAAGAACAGAGGTGGAGGTTCCCATAAAGATCGCTTCTGCCATCGAAGAAGATCAAAGAACTATGCAAGAGTGGTTTCGTTTTGCTATTAATGAATTACCTCTGGTAAATTTATTCGGCAGAAAGGGACTGAAAGCGCGCTCAAAACTAATGGAATTTAGGTATGACAGCTAGTCCTGAAACGAGAACAACAAGGCCGTTTCTGTCAGTACAACGACTATTGGTGTTAAAGAGCGGCCAAACCGTTTATGACCAAGGTTTTCAACTTGGAGTGAATATAATCAGGGGTGACAACGGTACCGGAAAGACAACGATCATGGACTTGCTTTACTTCGCCCTTGGGGCTGAATTGGCTGACTGGAACGAAGACCAGGAACGCTGTGATGTAACCATGGTCGAGGTTCTGCTCAATTATCGACCCTATGTATTGCGCCGTGAAATTGTTGAGTCCGGCAAAAGCGCAATGTACTTTTACGAAGGCACACTTGATGACGCCTCGAAAGACTCCGAACACTGGCTTCGTTATCCAATTATACGTTCTGCCGATACACACAGCTACTCCCAGCAGCTATTTGATCTTCTTAACTTACCTACTCATAAGACTGATGAAAGAAAAAATCTGACGATGCATCAGATATTGCGCCTCATGTATGTGGACCAGCTGTCGGAAACAACGAGGTTGATCAAAGAAGATAAGAAATTCGATAACGAATCGATGCGCCGCGCAATCGGCGAGTATATGCTCGGTATCGACGACTTGGAAGCACATAATCTACGTCAAGAGTTGATTTTGACGAATAGAGCTTTTGATTCAATTACCTCGGAACTTAGGGCTATTTATCGATTTTTAGGCTCTGATAATTCGATATTGAGAGACCATCAGATTGATGAAGAAATCATGCGGTTGAATTTGGAAATTAGTCAACTTGAGGCAGAGCGAGCACAAATCAGACAACAGAAATATGACGTGCTTGATGAAAAGCTCCGGGAAAGAATACAAACGATTAATGCAGCACTAGAGGAAATCTCGGTCCGAGAATATGAGCTTATTCAACGGAAAGATGAGATTTCTACAGAGTTGGTTGATACCTCACTTTTTCTTAATTCACTTATCGAAAGAAAGGCTGCGCTTGAGCAATCATGGGTTTCGAGCGATGTTATAGGGGAATTGGTATTTAAGTATTGCCCCGCATGTCTAACTCCTTTGGATAATCATATCGATGAAGGTCATTGCGTGTTGTGTAAAACCGACTTGACAGCGAATGATCGGCATTACTCTTACATCCAAATGGCAAACGAAATCAATTTCCAGGTAAATGAAAGTGAAAAACTTATTGAAAGGTTCCACGAGGAAATTGATGGCACTAATTCGGATTTAGTAACAATATCGAGGCGAATGCGGTCGCTGAAAGACGAGTATATTGAAATTGGCTCTAATGCGGATCAAGTCGACTTGATGCTTTCTCAGCTAGGCAGCGAAATCGGATACCGAAAAAATGAGATCGAGACCTTTGAAAGTAAACGACCCATGGTTGCTCAGATTGACAATCTCGTAGAGCGAAAAGAGAGTTTGAATGAAAGAATTGCTCAGTTGCAAGATCAACTTAATCAGTTATCGGAGATGACGAAAGACAGGCATACACTCGTTTACAATGACATAGAACAAAAAGCTAAGGCTATTATTGCCGCTGATGGTGGTTATGAGAATGTGTTTGAAGGTGTTGAGGAGGTCACGCTAGACTTCGGGCGGGACAAAATGTTTGTCAATGGCCGCTCCAAATTTTCTGCAAGCTCAATGACGATTATGAAAAACGCTATCAGAATGGCGATTTTTCAGCACTGTGTTGAAGACGATCTCGCCCGTTACCCACGATTTATGATGCTGGATAATGTTGAAGACAAGGGAATGACGGATGATCGCAGTCAGAATTTTCAGAGAGTGATTGTTGCTGCGTGTGATTCATTGGCTAACGATTATCAGCTTATATTTACGACGTCAATGATCGATCCTGAATTGAATAGAAGCGAGTATGTAGTTGGTCCTTTTTATAAAAAAGGAGAGCATACATTACAGTTTATGTGAATCGCTTAAATTGTGACTCCCAAGGTTTCAAAGTATTACGAATCGAGGGTCAGGTTTTGCAATCCAGTTAAAACACTTTTTAAATAGGTTTTTTTTAAAAAAACCACTCTACCCCACCTCCCTCGGATTAATAACCCGCACGCCCGCAACTCCGCATGGCTGAACATCCCGAGTCATCATCCCGTTAGTGACGGAACGCCGGGGTTGGGTCTTGAATCGTGAATCTCATCCCATTCAAAAAGCGCCTTCCCCCTCACTGTGCCTGTTTCTAAACAGACTGAATGAGTCTCATACAGCATGGAACTCCACCTTCTCGACCCCACCCAAATCAACCGACTTGCGCGCTTGCCAGAGATTGAAATTATCCTGCATCGCTAGCCAGCTTTCCGGTGACCGGCCCAGGGCTTTGGAAAGCCTTAACGCCATTTCTGAACTGATACCACTTTGCCCTTTAAGCACCCGATTTAAGGTGGAGGGAGACACGCCGAGTTTTTCTGACAATTGTCGGCCAGTGATTGCAAACGGCTGGAGATAAACCTCGCGGATAAACTCGCCGGGATGAGGAGGGTTGTGCATAGTCATTAGTGATAATCCTCATAGTCAAGTATGTATGCGTGCCCATCCTGAAATTCAAAGGTCACACGCCAGTTGGCATTCACCCAGATCGACCAGCGATTATGTTCTCTGCCTTTAAGCCGGTGAAGCCTAAACCCCGGTATGTCCATATCTTCAATCACGCTCGCGGTATCCAACGCGGTCAACTGCATTTTTAGACGCTTAGCATGCTTGGGTTGTATCCCTGAAGACGATCCAGAGTCATAAAATTTCTTCAACCCTTTGTGGCGGAAGGACTTAATCATCCCAAAATATTAGCATGTTGCGCATCACGCAACAACTACACTGATACTAACCCCTGTCCTAGCTTTGCATTCCAACAAAAATCCACATCTATCTGGATAATTGCGGAGCGCCGCACACGGCCCTGAATACGATGGGATCGCCGGGCAAACCCCGGCGATCACTCCAACTCTAACTAGACTCCGCGGGCTAAAACGCCCTGACCATAGATCTGGCCATCGGTAATCACCTGATCGGAGAAGGCACCCCAGTTACCTTCGAGTCCTTCTTCGCACTCGTCGTAACGGCCGCGCTTACCCTGATAAGGATCTTCTGGAAACTTAAGGCCGGCTTTCTCGGTCCGGTCGCGCATCTGCCGCAACCATATGACCCGGCACTCGGTATTGGTGAGGGTTTTAATACCCAGACGCAAATAAGCTTCCTCGTTGGGGGTGTTAGCCGCGCCAAACGCATCGAGCCAGAAGGGGTAATGATGGTCGTAATGCGCCTGAGCAATTTCGCCATCACCGGCGTCGACGGCTTCGCGGCACTGGCGCATGGATAGCAGTGAGTGGGTGAGACCTTCATCAAGAAAGTTGCGTGCATTCCACATCGACCAGGGCAGGTAGGTACCGCCGACCATCCCCAAGCTGGCGATGCCGCCCGCGGCTTCGCCGAGCAGGCAGAGCACTTCAAATTCCAGGTGGGTGCCGATACGCTCAAGTTCTTTCATCGCATCAAGGGCACGGGTTTTTTCCGGGTCTTCGCGCACGGCGGCGAGCAGAGCGTGAGGATCCTTGCCAATCCCTTTGGCTACCTGAAACAGGCCGTAGGCATGATCGCGTTCATCGGCCAGTTTGTTGGCAATAAACCGGCGATGGCGGGTTTCGGGGAATTCATGAGCAGTCATGGCGTTGTGGGGTGGGATACCTTTGGCATCGCCCATGCCGCCTTCGATACAGATCTGAATGCTGAGAAATTTCCAGAGCTGCTCCTTATATTCATCAGTTAGTTGGTCGGGATGAGTATAGATAGCTTCGTGTCTATGCATGATGTGTCCTCTCTAAAATTTGATTAACAATGAGAAACCTAAACCGGTGCGGGTACGGATAACCCGAGCTCGGTTAATTCACGACTGGCGGTATCTAAAAAGAGTTGTTTGCAGGTACCGTTGGTGCGGTTTTTGAGGCCGATACGGTTATAAGTTTGGTCGTTGTCCGAGTTAATTCGGCCAAAACTGTCGCAGGCAATCGGCCACCAGCGTTCCAGTGCCTCCTGCAGTTCTGCTTTATCCCCTTCTTCGATGGCGCGTTGCATGCTCGCCAGGTGTGGGGTACCCACATCCTGTGGCCAGTTGGTCAGGCAGTGATCCATCATCAGTTTCTGGGCAATGTTGGCCAGGCGGATGTAGTTGGAACTGATCATGGACGGCAACTGCCCGAGCATCACCTGAGCATAAAGGTAGCGCTGCATGAGGCCGTCATTCCAGGAGATGATTGGCGTGGTCACCATACGCAACTTACGACCACTCTCCAGACTGGTTTCAGCCTCCTTACGCAGGGCTTCAGCGTCAAGATTCAGGTCTCCCAGTATCAGCTCCACCATCTCGGCGGCAACATTAGTAAAACGGGCCGCTTCCCGCATTAGTTCCCGGTTTTCGTAATCGGACCAGGGCTTCTGCGCCGGCGCTTCAATTGCCTCCAGCTGGGTGGAACAGAGGGTCTGAAAAACCATGGTCACCAGCTTGCGTGCATACCCCAGATATTCCTCGTTCATGCCGTCCGCCGGCGACATGTAATAGGGCATTTTTTCGCCCGCAAATATTTCCGTTGTTGCGTTCATAAATCCTCTCCTATAAAAATAAAAAAGTTAATTAAAATAATGACTTAAAGTGGTTTTTGTGTAATTATCCGCATCAAATAATCGCAGATAAATTCGGTATCTTTTAGACATTTCAAGCACGAGAACATCCCGGGAGAGGAACCCATGCCACACAACCTTCGCAACGATGAGCGTCGTCTCGTCAGCATTGCTCACATCATCACTCGTGGGGCGGAAATTCATCCCCAGCGAATCGCTATTGATGATCTGCTGCGCCAGCGCAAATTCACCTATGCAGAACTGAATCACCGCGTCATCAAACTGGCCAAAACGCTTGCTCAACGAGGTATTGCCGAAGGTGACATGGTCGCGACCATGCACTACAACGAACATGGTGCGGTCGAAAGCCTGATGGCCAGCGCCCTGATCGGCGCAATTGCGGTACCGATTAATGTGCGCCTGCTGCCCGCCGAAACTGCCGAATATTGCAATTTCCACGACTGCAAAGCCGTGGTTTGTGCCGCTGAATTTACTGACAAGTTTGCGGCCGCCAATGCGACGCTTCGCATTACCAATCTCAGCGCGGACCAGCCGATTGATGACCAACGGCAATGGCTCGATTACGAAACCCTGCTGGAGGAGGTAACCGATACCTCGCCCCTGCCGGTGGTCACCCGCTGGGAAGACCCATTTCGGATGATCCAGACTGGCGGCACGACCGGTGCCAGCAAAGGCGTAGTGCATACCCACGCCGGTACTTATTTCACCGTGCTGGCGGTGGTGGCGGAACTGGGCCTGCAGCGCAACTGGCAATCGCTGATGGTCGCGCCTACCTATCACGGCGCGGGCATTGACTGGTGCCTGCTGCCGGTTTTGTGGCGTGGCGGTACGGTAATTTTCCCGGCGGATACGGCATTCAATCCCAACGCCGTGCTGCAGTTGATCCGGGAGCGGGAAATCGAATTGATGCTGTTTGTGCCGGCGATGATTGTTGCCCTGGCCCAGGTTTGGGATGGCGAACCGGTGACCTGTGTGCGATCGGGTATTACTGCATCGGCCCCGACGCCGCCGGCGTTGCGCGAAAAGCTCGCGCAGATTTTCCCGACTGCCGATATCCGCGCCGGGGCCGGCATCAGCGAAAGCCTGAATATGGCGATTCAAAGTCCGGGGGAATTTCTGGAACACCCGCTGAGTATTGGCGAACCCTGCATCGACACCCGCATGGTCGTGGTCGATGAAAACGGCCGCCGGGTACCGGCGGGCACCCCCGGCGAAATCTGCCTGCGTGGCTTTAACACCGGTCTGGGTTACGACCGTCAGCCGGAACTGACGAGCCAGACCTGGCGTCTGCTTACTGATGATCCGGAAGGGCTGGAATGGACCTTCACCGGCGATATTGGGGTGATGGATGACACTGGCAAGGTTGCCATTATCGACCGTTCCAAAGATGTGATCATTAGCGGCGGCGAGACCATTCCCTCGGTGGAAATCGAGAGTGTCTATATGGCGCACCCAAACATTGTGGAGTGTGCTGCCGTTGGTCTGGCCGATGAACGCTGGGGCGAAGCGATTCACCTCGTTGCGGTATTGACCGGAGACGCGGTTGATACGCAGGAGACTGCCCGCGAACTCTATCGCTGGGGCCGCGAGAAGCTGGCCGGATACAAAGTACCCAAGGCGATTGTTTTTATGGATGCCCTGCCGCGCAGTCATTTTGGCAAGGTGTTGAAACGCGATTTGCGCGCCGCCAGCTACCCCGACGCTCTGCGCGAGGTCGATGTTTAAGTGATTTAAACGCATCGAGTGACTGAGGTCACTCGATGCGTTTAAGCCGGCGATTTGCATGGCGCTGGTCTTAGCTATCCATGTAACGAATAATGAAAATACCGATGGCGATGGGATTGTCTTTGCCTTCGACATTCCAGGTCGATTCGTAGAACGCGTTGATGCCGTTCTTCTTCTCCTCGACCCGCTCGAGCTTGACGGTGATATTAAATTTTTCACCGCACACCAGCGGTGCCAGCAGCCGTACCCGGTCGCTGCCCAAAAACAGCATGTTGGGTACGTTCTCTATCTCCACCATCTCAAAGAAGAGCTTGGAGAAATAGGCCAGGGTAAACATGGAGGGTGCAATGGTGTTGCCAAACGGTGACGCCTTGCAACGCTCCACGTCCCAGTGAATCCACTCATCGTTGTCCACCGATTCGCAGAACTGTTCGATCCGCTGCTGAGTCACCTCGACCAGTCCGGAGGTGCCGATGGTCTCTCCGACCAATGCTCGAAACCCGTCCAGACCATCAATTACACGCTTACTCATTGCTAATCTCCTGCTTTAAAGTTAACCACTCATTTTTTGATTCGATTGCCGAGATCGCTGCTATCAGCCCTCTCTGGGTAATATCACGTCGTACCAGAACTTTTTGTCCCGCTCGCCACAGTCGTCCTGATAAAGGGTTTTTTGCTCGGTGTAGGCGTTGAGACCCTCCTCGCCCAGTTCCTTTCCTAGCCCGGAACCCTTGTAGCCACCAAACGGCACCTGTTCGGAAATCACGTGCCATTCGTTGATCCAGACCATGCCAGCCCGCAGCCGCGAGGCGACTTTCTGAGCGCTGTTGAGGTCACGACTCCAGACCCCTGCCGCCAGCCCGTATTCCGAATCATTGGCAATGCGCACCGCCTCTTCAACATCACCAAAGCGCAGCACCGAGAGCACCGGACCAAAAATTTCCTCACGAGCGATGGTCATGCTGTTGGTGACCTCGGTGAAAATCGTCGGCTTTACAAAAAAACCCTTCTCCAGTCCGCCGCCGGTGGCACGGCCTCCGCCCACCGCCACGGTCGCGCCTTCGCAGCGACCGGTATCGATATAACCGAGCACCTGGTCGAGCTGCTTTTGCGATACCACCGGCCCCATGGTGGTGGCCGGGTCCATGGGATCACCAATCACCATGGCCTCGGTGCGGGCCACCATGCGCTCGACAAACTCGGCGTATTTCTGCTCCTGCAGCAATAAGCGGGTACCCGACACGCAGATCTGACCGGCGTGAAAGAAGGTGGCATAAAGCGAACCATCCACAGCCTGTCTCTTATACACATCTCCGAGCCCACGAGACCTCTCTACATCT
>OJFP01000470.1_pt1 | contig 29175 bp, 22 predicted proteins | sample 1594141 | NCBI WGS metagenome assembly OJFP01 (sample SAMN05416843, study PRJEB24817) | seawater metagenome | isolation source: Sea water | place: Canada:Atlantic | collected 2013-07 | reverse complement strand
TCAATAGACACAAAAAAGCTCACAAATAGTGGGCTTAGAAGTCTTCTCGAACGTTACGGGAAGTGTTTGTGGTAGCGGGGGCTCGCAAACGCCGTTACCTACATCTTAATTTCACAACTATCGAAGATTCCCACTAGTTGTCTTCTTAAACTCTTTTTTTAGTCATCGAACCTCATCTGCGTTTTACGATACTTTTCTATAGCCGCTAATACAAGCCTTACTCTTCGTGAATGGCGAAGGTTTTTTGCCGTTTTATCGGGTCATGCCGTCGCTTTGTATGCGCTACAATCTGCTTTAATAGCTTTTTTACTTTTCAATGGTCTGATTTTTGGTTACTTTACGGATCAAGGCAAATTTTGAGATCGAGAGGTGCCGAGTAAAGCAGCGACGATTCACTTTAGTTGATTTCATAAATGAAATCTGACAGATTCGCAAAAGCATGTGAATTCCGAAATTGACATCCCGTTGAATTTCACTAGCACTTCACCTCTTACTTGCCATTAGAATCAAGCACGCTGCAAATACATAGCCAGGAAACCTTACTTATGTATCTATATTCGCGTCTTCACACAACCTTAAAAATTTATTTGCCCTTGGTTTTGCTGTTTCTCATGAGCTTAAGCATCTCCCAAACCGGTCGTTCACAAGAACAAACCGCTAAAGACGGAGCTGAAGACTGGGTCATCGCCTCCATGTGTTCATTAGACAGCCGCAGCGTGGATCTATCATTGAAGCCGTCCTTTACCTTTACCGGAGCCGATGGAAATAATCCACGCCATCTTGAAGCTGCGCAAGCTGGCCTTACGACAACCGATATGTCGAACTTGGAGCTCGCTTGGGCCATAGCCTTTCCAGAAACCTCGAGTATGCGTGCCGCTCCCGTAATCATTGGCACAACACTTTTTTATTCAGCCACCGACTCTGGTCGATTGTTTGCTCTCGATACAGATAGTGGTTGCGCTAAGTGGGTCTATACAGCAAATACTCGCCTGCGCTCTTCCATGGCTTATGACGTAATTGATGGCGTGGGTACCTTAGTTTTTGGCGATCAAGGCGGCATGATCTATTCAATTAACGCAGAGACTGGCGAATCGATCTGGGTCTCTAGTGGTCAAGCCTCAGATAATCAGGCAATGATTACCGGCACCCCCGTTATTTTTGAAGACAAAATAATCGTACCGCTTTCTGGCTCAGGTGTGGTTGCAGGCGGAAATCCAAACGTGGAGTGCTGTGATAATCATGGCGCAGTGACAGCGCTGAGTGTAAATACAGGAGAAAAGCTATGGGAATACCATACGATGCCATCGGCTGAATACAATGGCATGGTAAGCTCAACGGGCGTCAAGCAGCGAGGCCCCTCAGGTGCGCCAATTTGGACTACGCCGACAATTGATCCCCAGCGACGCCAGATATACGTAACCACCGGCGAGAATACTTCGCATCCAACCACAGCTACGAGTGATTCCGTTATAGCCCTAAACCTCGAAACTGGTGAGGAAAATTGGATTTTCCAAGCACTCGAGAACGATATGTGGAATTTCTCCTGCAGCAATGCGGGCCCTAACTGCATAATTTTAGGTGATACGAATTCGGTAGATTTTGACTTTGGCGGCCCAGCCGTGCTCGTTGAAAGTGAAGGCCAAGAGCTTTTAATTGCTGGTCAAAAATCAGGTGATCTGTGGGCGTTAAATCCGGATACGGGCACAATGATATGGAATCAACGCGTCGGTGATGGCACAGCATTGGGAGGCAATCACTGGGGCATAGCCACCAATTCCGTCCGGTCATTCATGACCATTAATGACCCAGCTAACATGACTGAGAGTGGCCTACCTGGTATTTATACCTATTTTTTAGGTACTGGGGAGCCTAGCTGGTCTTTTAAGGTGCAACCAGAATGCGGCAATGAACGCAGCAGAAGGCTTAGACGCTGCGAGTCGCTCTATGGATTCTCTGCAACCCCACTGTCTGTGGATGGTGCCGTCATCGCTGCTGGACTCGATGGACGTCTGTTTATTTTCAATTCTGAAACAGGTGAAGAACTCTTTCAATACGACACCGTGAAAGACTTCGACACTGTAAACGGGGTGGAGGGATACGGCGGAACGATAGACAGCCATTCCATCGCAGCAGGATCTGGCATGGTTTTCGTAGGGTCAGGATACGGGTCGTTTAGACAAGTAGCAGGGAACGTGCTGCTTGCTTTCAGGCCAAGGAAATAACTTTGATTCGCTCAGCGCCCAACATACACCCCCCCTCTGGCGGAAACCGGGGTGGGGATAGCTATGACAGCGACGTGCAACTCCCAAGATAATGAGTTATGTTATTGTTTTATAAATTAAATTTTTTTTAAATTTAAATCATCAAACATACCGTCAAAATTCTAAATAAAGACCTCTACTGCCTCATGTCAGTGCTTTGGCATTTAATATGCTCCGCTGCATGGCAAGATTATGCACTTCAGCCTCGGCTTTTAAAGGCACCAGCACCTCGCTAAGCCGATATTTTAAGTGACATTTCCACATCATTATTGCAACTTTGATGAGTAATTTTTCAACTTTAAGCCGTCGATTTAGACGAAAAGTGTGTCGCTTCTAAACGGTCGTTGACAAGCAGGAAGGAGACTAGCTATCGGCGACTCTAAATCGAGCACAGTCTGCTCAAATTCGATTCACTCGCACTAAAGCAGTGCATCATTCACCGCTTCGATAAGCCCTCTTCCACAATATCCTCCTATGAATACGCCCTATTTAAGAATTTCAAAGCTGGCACGGAACATGCTTGACTCAGAGCAGAGCTTCACCTCGTTAGGGAGCTAGTTTCTTTTGAGACATCCCGCTCCAACGCTGGTCGGTATTTTTCTACGAATGTTTCTTTTGATCTTCAGCGAAACCTTAGGGAGGTATCGATTTCCTATTCACGAATACAACCGGAACGAAAATATGATACCTGTTTTCTTTAAAAGCTTTTCTGCCATTCTACTCGCTAACGCTGCGGTAATACTCACCCCCCTCGCCTTGTCTTTTACCTCGCCCGCAGCGCATGCGCAGCAGCAAGATCAGTTCAGCTTATGTTGGTCAATTTATGTAGGCTGGATGCCCTGGGAATACGGCGATAGCTCGGGGATTATCGACAAGTGGGCAGACAAATACGGCATCAAAATCGACGTCGTACAGATAAATGATTATGTCGAGTCGATCAATCAATACACGGCCGGTCAGTTTGACGCGTGCTCAATGACTAACATGGACGCACTCACCATTCCCGCCGCCGGTGGTGTGGATTCTACCGCGCTTATTGTGGGCGATTTCTCAAACGGTAACGACGCCATAATCCTTAAAGAAGGCTCAACGCTTAATGACATCATTGGACAGCCAGTGAATCTCGTAGAACTAAGCGTTTCTCATTACCTTCTCGCGCGCGCACTCGATTCTGTTGGCTTGAGCGAGCGTGATGTGTCGGTGATCAACACCTCAGATGCCGACATGGTTGCGGCCTATACCACCAGCGATGTCACCGCCGTTACAACATGGAATCCGCTAGTAAACGAAATACTTAGCATGCCGGCAGCCACTAAGGTTTACGATAGCTCGCAGATTCCCGGCGAAATAATCGACACGCTCATGGTGAAAACCGATGTCCTCCAAGCAAATCCAAATTTCGGCAAAGCGCTAACTGGCGCATGGTATGAAATCATGGCGGCTATGGAAAACAGCGAAGAAGTTCTTGCGCATATGGGCGAGGCTTCTGGCACTGATCAAGCGGGCTACGAAGCACAGCTGGCGACGACCAGAATGTTTTACTCACCCGTCGATGCAGTCGCCTTCGTAAAAAGCCCCGAGCTAAAAGCAACGATGGAATACGTTGCGGATTTTTCTTTTGACCATGGTCTGCTCGGTGACGGAGCCTCGGACTCTGGTTTCATTGGAATCGAAACCCCGGTTGGGACTTTCGGCGACGCTGGCAACGTACAGCTGCGCTTCGATCCATCATTCATGGAAATGGCAGTTGCAGGGACGCTGTAGCACCTGTGAATAACAACTGCTCATTCTTCGCCTCACGGAAGAGATTCCCATGCAAAGGCTCATCAATCGTACGCCCAGTCGTCCACTCAGCATCGCACTGAGTATAATTCCATTTGTTCTGATTCTTCTCGCCTATCAGATCGGCTCGGACATGCGCAAGGCGGAGAACGAGCAGGACAAGCTGCTGCCGAGCTTCACAGAAATCGCAAGTGCCATCGATCGAATGGCACTGGAACCGAGCAAGCGTAGCGGCGAATATTTATTTTGGCGCGATACGCAAAGTAGCTTATCACGCCTCGTAAAAGGCGTATCAATCGCTGCGTTCATCGGCCTAGTAGTGGGCCTCGCTGCCGGTTCGATACCGCTAATCGCCGCGCCCCTTAACCCACTAATTACCGCTGTGTCACTGATACCGCCGCTGGCTATTTTGCCGGTGCTGTTTATCGTTTTTGGCTTGGGTGAACTATCGAAGGTTATGCTGATCGTACTCGGAGTGAGCCCCTTTATAGTCAGAGATATTCTACAGCGAACCCAAGAGCTTCCGCGTGAGCAGATAGTTAAAGCGCAAACACTCGGCGGCAACAGCTGGCAAATAATTTTACGCGTGATTCTTCCACAGATACTGCCGCGCTTAATAGATGCCGTGAGACTGAGTTTGGGCACCGCTTGGCTATTTTTGATCGCTGCAGAGGCCATCGCTTCTACCGATGGCCTCGGTTACCGCATTTTTCTTGTGCGCCGCTATATGTCTATGGACATTATCCTTCCTTATGTCGCGTGGATCACCCTTCTCGCCTTTGCTACTGATTGGCTTCTGCTGCAGCTCAGTCGATTCATCTATCCGTGGTATCACGCGGAAAAATAAGGATCAGACTTGAATAATTTCATCGAGCTAACAAATATATCCAAACACTTCGGCGACAAAGTGGTGTTAGAAAGAATGACGACTCAAGTAGCCAAGGGCGAGTTCGTGACGCTTGTAGGCGCATCCGGCTGTGGTAAAAGCACTTTCTTGAAGCTTTTGCTTGGCACAGAGGTCGCCTCCTCTGGCGCGATAACGATCGGAGGACGGCTAATTGAAAAAGAGCCGAGCTCGGAGCGCGGTATTGTATTTCAAAAGTATTCCGTTTTCCCGCATCTGAACGTGCGGCAAAACGTCGCCCTGGGTATCGAGTTCGAACGCAGCGTTGGGCTTGGGCGTCTCTTCGGTGCAAAACGAAAAGATGCGATTGAGACTGCGAATGCCTGGCTTGAGGCTGTTGGTCTGTCCGCATCCGCCGAGCTCTATCCGCATGAGCTTTCCGGTGGGATGCAACAGCGATTGGCGCTCGCGCAGGCTCTAGTGAAAAAGCCCAAGATCCTTTTGCTCGACGAACCTTTCGGCGCGTTAGATCCCGGCATACGTAAAGACATGCATGAGCTTGTGTTGAAACTTTGGCAGGAAAATCAGCTTACTGTATTTATGGTTACCCATGACCTAAGAGAGGGTTTTCAATTGGGTAGCCGGCTGTGGGTTTTTGATAAGAGACGTAATGACCCCCACGCACCCAATCGTTTTGGTAGCACTATTACTTTCGATCTTCCGCTGAATGCGCAAGACGCGACAAAAAACCAACAGGATCTTCGAGCAATAAGCAGCGAGTTGCTCTCCATGCATGCAACCTAGTTTACACAATTCTTAGAAGATTCAAAAAGAGCCTGAAAACTCAGAACGGAAAAATATAATGACCATTCAAGCAATGTTTCCGCAGGATTATAGGACAACTCTTTTGCCCGGTGCTCACTGGTCGCTTACAGTTCGGCGAGGGATGCAAATGCGACTAACCGATGCCCAAGGCGGCGCTAACATCGGAATGCTTTTCTATAACCCTCTGCTTCTGAGTGAAAAATACAACGCACCCGATTCACTAAAATGCCAGCATACTTTTAAGTTGACGCGCGGACACTGCCTCTATTCCGATATGGGCCGCATTTTTGCCTCAATAATTGAGGATTCGTTTGGCTGGCACGATACCGTTTGTGGGAACACTCACCCGCAGCATATTGCCGACAGATGGGGTAAGAAAAACTATCAGACTGATCGCAACGCATGGCTTCAGAATGGGCACGATGCCTTCTTGGTCGAGCTCGCAAAGTATCGCCTTAAGAAGCAAGATCTCGCAGCAAATCTTAATTTATTCTCTGAAGTCTCTGCCGATGGCCAAGGTAAGCTTGCGCTCAGTCGCCAAAGTATCGCAGGTGATTCAGTGGCGCTGCGATTCGAGATGGACACCTTAGTGCTGATGCATAACTGTCCACACCCAATGAGCAGCAGCGTAGAGTATCCGCGCAGCCCTGTTGACATCCACTTTAGTAGGGCTCAGCCCGTTCTAACTGACGACTACAATATGAACCTTTGCGATGAAAATCGCAGGGGTTTTCAGAACAATGCGCTTTATCACCTAGGAGCAGGAATATGATTCGCGAAAGCGTACTGGATCTCACGGCTGCTAAAACCCGTAACATTGTTAACGCGGGCGACTATTTTGTTCGCAAAATCGGTGCTGGCGAGACAATCCGCATTATCGATTTAGAGGGCAATCAGGCTGCGGATACGCTTTTCTTTAATGCAGCCGATCCAAGCGAACGCTACAGCGCTAGCGATACCGTTCGAGAGCAGGGCGCACTTTATCTCACCACCGGATCGAAGCTGAAAACCAACTTGAATCGCGACCTTTTAGAAATAGTCGCCGACACCTGCGGCAGACACGACACCGTTGGTGGGGCTTGTTCGAGCGAGTCCAATACAGTTCGCTATGATCTCGAAAAGCGTTTCATGCACTCCTGTCGAGACAGCTGGATGCTCGCAATCGTCGAGCATGAAGAATTCGGATTGGCCAAGGAAGATATAGGCCACAATATTAACTTTTTTATGAATGTTCCCGTGACTCCTAGCGGCGGCCTAGAATTTGCTGATGGCGTTTCAGCGTCAGGTAAATATGTCGAGCTAACGGCAAGGATGGATGCAATAGTATTGATCTCAAACTGCCCACAGCTAAACAATCCGTGTAACGCCTATAACCCGACACCAATAGAGGTCGCAATATGGAGCGCAGCGCCAGTATAGATTAGATATTTAAAAGGACAGCATCGGCCAGGACGACCTGCCGAGGTTTTTATCACTCTGGGACGACCCAACCAAGCCAGAGAACTACCATGTTTAAACGTGTATTAATTGCCAATCGAGGGGCAATCGCTACTCGAATCATCCGAACTCTTAAGAAACTAGGCATTCAGTCCATCGTGGTGTATCACGAAAAAGACCAAGACAGCCTTCACGTTCAGCTTGCTGATATCGCCGTTAACCTTGGCGCTGGCGCGGTCTCAGATACCTACCTCAATCAGACCAAAATCCTTGAGATCGCACTTGCGGAAAACGCCGATGCCATTCATCCAGGTTATGGCTTCCTGAGCGAAAACTCCACGTTTGTCGAGCGCTGTGAATCGCTAGGAATCTGCTTTGTAGGCCCTACGCCAGAACAGATTAATGTCTTCGGTCTTAAACACCTTGCACGCGAAGCGGCGGAGGAAGCGAATGTTCCGCTGCTTCCTGGCTCAGGAGTCTTGAAAGATGTAAACGAGGCTATTCGCTGCGCACAGCAGATTGGCTTCCCGGTCATGCTGAAAAGTAGCGCAGGCGGCGGCGGCATTGGCATGCAAGTGTGTCGGGACGTGGCTTCATTAACAGATGCATGGGATAGCGTACGTAGACTCAGCTCGAATTATTTTTCCAGCGACACAGTCTTCCTAGAGAAATTCATCGATAAGGCACGCCATATCGAGATCCAAATTTTTGGAGATGGCGAGGGCGGCGCCATGGCGTTGGGCGAAAGAGACTGCTCAGCCCAGCGAAGAAATCAGAAAGTGATAGAGGAGAGCCCCGCACCGAATCTGGATCAAACGCTGCGAGAGGCTATGCATCGCACTGCCGAAAAGTTAATGGCGTCGGTTAACTACCGCAATGCAGGCACTGTCGAATTTATCTTCGACGTTGACCAAAACACATTCTACTTTTTGGAAGTGAATACGCGGTTGCAGGTAGAACACGGCGTCACCGAAGAGGTTTTTAAAATTGATATTGTCGAGTGGATGCTCAAACTGGCTGTTGGCGAACTTCAAAGCCTCGAGTCGATTCGATCATGTCTTCGCCCATCGGGACACGCGATTCAGATGAGGCTCTATGCTGAGGACACGCAGCAGGATTTTCAGCCTAGCGCTGGCGTGCTATCGGACGTTTACTTTCCTGAGATCGAGGGACTGCGTGTCGATACATGGGTCGAGGCTGGAATAGAAGTGCCCTCTCTGTTCGATCCGATGCTGGGGAAACTAATCGTTATCAAAGACACTCGCGACGAAGCGCTCGCCGCCCTCACCGAAGTCCTTGAAAAAACTCGCGTGTATGGCATCGAGACCAATCTAGGCTATGTGGCCTCAGTGCTAGCAACGGCCGCTGCGCAGACTGGCGAGCTTCTCACTAAGACTCTCTCGAGTCACACGTTTAGCTGCCCGTCGATTCGCGTGCTCGGTGCGGGAACCCAGACCACAGTTCAAGACTTTCCGGGCAGACAGGGCTACTGGAACGTTGGCGTTCCTCCCTCGGGTCCGATGGATTCATATTCCTTGCGCGTCGCGAACCAGCTTCTCGAAAATCCTGAGACCGCGGCGGGGTTGGAAATGACTGCAAGTGGGCCCAGTCTCCTGTTCGAGGCAGAGACCACAGTTGCGCTAACCGGTGCCGATATGCAGGCCGAGCTAGATGGTGTCGCAGTTCCTCGCTATGCGACGATTGCCGTTTCTGCTGGCCAAACGCTCACCATGGGCAAAGTCGTAGGTGTCGGCGCGCGCGCCTATCTCGCCGTGGCAGGCGGCATCGACTGCCCCCTGTATCTGGGATCGCGCTCGACGTTTACGCTAGGTCAATTTGGCGGGCACGTGGGTCGGGCACTTCGAACCGGGGACGTGCTGCATCTCGAATCGCCGACAAGACTCAATTCACCTGTAAAACCGCGGACAGTTAACATACCTAAGATGCCCAAAGTTATGGAACTTAGGGTTATCTATGGGCCACATGGCGCGCCTGACTTCTTTACCGACGAAGATATCGCTGATTTTTTTGCGAGCGAGTGGCAGATTCACTACAACTCGAGCCGTACAGGAGTGCGTTTAATCGGCCCCAAGCCAACGTGGGCGAGACCCTCCGGTGGTGAAGCAGGAATGCACCCTTCGAATATCCACGACAATGCCTACGCCTTTGGGGCCGTTGATTTTACCGGCGACATGCCCGTCATACTCGGTCCCGATGGACCGTCGCTTGGCGGTTTCGTCTGCCCCGCCACAGTCATCACAGCTGACCTATGGAAGCTAGGTCAGCTGTCTGCTGGTCAGAGCGTACGCTTTATTCCGGTAAGCTATAAAACAGCGGTGGCTGCCGAGGCAGAGCAAACGCTCGCGATTCGAGATCTCACGTTGGGCTTGCCGTTAGAGGGTCAGGGCTCGCTGATGCTGACCCAACCGATCGTTAAGCAGCTGCATTGGGAGGGCGACGACCTAATATGCCGCTTAGCTGGCGACCACTTCCTGCTAGTCGAAGTCGGCCCCTTGGTGTTAGATATTCCCCGCCGCTTCAAAGTTCATGCGCTGATGCTAGAACTCGAGCGCCAGGAAATCGAAGGGGTGAGAGAACTGACCCCAGGCATTCGGTCGCTTCAGATTCACTATGATAGTCAGCGGCTGACATTAGACTCTCTCCTCGGGGTCATAGAAAAGACGGTGAATGTTCTAACCACTAGCGATCTTGCTGTGCCGGGACGCGTGGTCTATCTGCCTCTGAGCTGGGACGACGAGGCCTGCACGCTTGCTATAAAGAAATACACACAGTCGGTAAGGCCAGGCGCGCCGTGGTGCCCTAGCAATCTTGAATTCATACGACGCATGAACGGACTAGATTCGATGGATGATGTTAAGAAGATCGTTTTCGACGCGTCTTACCTAGTGATGGGTCTTGGCGATGTCTACTTAGGCGCTCCGGTGGCGACGCCTGTCGACCCGCGACACAGACTGGTAACTACTAAGTACAATCCCGCCCGCACTTGGACAGCCGAAAACTCGGTTGGTATCGGCGGTGCCTATATGTGCGTGTACGGTATGGAGGGACCCGGCGGCTATCAATTTGTAGGACGAACCTCACAGATGTGGAATCGCTACAAACAAACGACCGAGTTTACCGAGCCGTGGCTTCTTCGCTTCTTTGATCAAATTCGATTCTATGAAGTAAGCGCCGAAGAGCTTGCCGAGTTTCGGCGAGACTTCCCCAAAGGCCAGGTTTCACTTCGAATAGAAGAGGCTGAGTTTTCCCTCGCTGGCTATCAAAGCTGGCTGGCAGAAATTGAAGCAGAGACAAAAGCGTTTAATAGCATCCGAGAGCAAGCCTTCGAAGACGAGCTACGACGCTGGCGTGAAAACGGACAGTTTACGTTTGATGCTCCTGAAGCAGCAGAGAGCACCGTAGACCTCAGCCTGATTCCAGAGGGCTCGGTCACCATCGACAGCGCACTTTCGGGTAATGTGTGGAGCATCGAACTCAATGAAGGTGACTTCATCAAAAAGGGGGAAACACTTCTGATACTTGAGTCAATGAAAATGGAGATAGACGTGCAGGCACACCATTCTGGGGTGATTAAAAAGATATGGGTCGACACTGGGCAAGATATTCAATCGGGGCAGTGTCTCGCTTGGATCGAGCCGAAAGAGGAATCAGGCGATGAGTGATCTTCAGAGTTTGACAATAGAAGCGATTCAGAATGCCTATTCTCAGGGGCTTGAAACGCCAACCTCGCTGATCCTAAAGCTGAGGCAGCAGGCACTGGCGCAGGCGGAATTTAACCCTTGGATAACGCTACTAAGCGAAGAGGAACTCGGCGCGTATTTAGACGCGCTGAAGCTCAAGCCTATCGCGTCCTGTCCATTGTGGGGCATACCCTTCGCTATTAAAGATAACATAGACCTCGCGCACGTCCCGACAAGCGCCGCCTGCGAGGCTTTTACCTACGTGCCCGAGAAGTCAGCCACAGTTACGTCGCGCCTGATAGAAGCAGGTGCGATACCTCTCGGCAAAACAAACCTCGATCAGTTTGCAACGGGCTTAGTAGGAACACGCTCGCCGTTTGGAGAAGGTAAGAATGTATTTAATCCCGATTACATCAGCGGTGGCAGCAGTGCAGGGTCAGCGATCGCAACAGCTTTGGGTCAGGTCTCGTTCGCGCTGGGCACCGATACTGCGGGCTCGGGACGAGTGCCCGCCGCATTCAACAATTTGATTGGCCACAAGCCTACCAAGGGACTAATTAGTTCGCGCGGAGTCGTCCCGGCCTGTAAGTCTCTTGATTCGGTATCGATCTTTGGGTTGACCACAGGCGACGTAGCCGCAGTACTAGATGTGGCGACCGGCGATATAGCTAGCGAAGCAGACCCCTACTCGCGTGAGAACCATCCCTTCAACACGGCACAATATTGGAGCGATACTACGCTCAACGCGTTCGAATTCGGCGTTCCAGACGAACTGGATTTCGATGGCGACTCAGAAGCCGAAGCGCTATTCCGTTCGACCTGTCAAACGTTAGAGGCGCTTGGCGGGATTGCAGTGACAATTAAATTCGCTCCCTTTCTCAGCGCAGCTCGACTTCTTTATGAAGGCCCTTGGGTCGCCGAACGTGTTTGGGCAACTCAGGATGTCGCAGCCGAAGCAATGCTACCGGTTATTCAAGCGGTTCTAGCAACCTCAAAAAATTTCGACGTTATCGATGTATTCGATGCACAGTACAAACTGCAGGCGCTGAAAAAAGTCTGCGATGAAGAAGTTGCGAGAGTAGATTTTATTCTCACACCCACTGCGCCGACCTGCTATTTACGCGCTGACATAAATAAAGACCCAATCGCTCTCAACTCCAAACTAGGCACTTATACAAACTTTATGAACCTACTCGACTACGCGGCAACAGCGGTATCTGTCGGCAAACTTAGCACGCGTGTTAGCTGGGGAGTTACGCTTTTCAGCGCGGCATTTACAGACGTTAGGCTGCTCAGCTATGCCGGTGCGCTGCAGCGTCGACTCAAGCTTAAGCTCGGAGCGACAGAGCATTCGCTCGCGTCAGAAATTAAGATTGGGCGGATCGCTCCGGAGGAATTTGTCGACGTCGTCGTCTGCGGCGCGCATCTCGATGGACAGCCGCTTAATTGGCAATTGATAGACAGGCACTCTGTACGAAAAAAAGTAACAAAGACAGCGACTAATTACGCGCTCTATGCGCTGCCTGACGGGAAGCGCCCAGCGCTCGTCCCTGTCAGAGGCCAGAACGGGACCGCAATTGAAGTCGAGGTCTGGCGCATGCCGATGGCGCAACTGGGCAGCTTTGTTGCAGGTATTCCCTCTCCCCTTGGGATAGGTAAAGTCACACTCGAATCAGGCGAAAATTTATCTGGGTTCATATGCGAGGAAGGTGGAATAACGGGTGCAGAAGACATTTCTCGATTTGGTAGTTGGCGTACGTATCTAGCGGCAATAAATAAACAGGAATAACTGCGTGAACACGTGTACAACTATTTGCACTGATGGTTAAACTCGATCGATCGACTGCGTTGCCGGGCTCGCTTATAGTCGCTTTTGCACGATTTTAGCCCTTCCTGTGACTCATTAGTGAGCACGATACGCCTTATGCTTTGTGCGTGGCCACTCCTCAAAAAGCACGGCGTAGCAATAATAACAGCGCGCACCAAAAAAGCACGCGCTTAACCTGTTGAAATAATTATTCTAATTCTTCTCCTTATAAGAATTTTATACTAATGAACGCGAAAATAAATATCGGGAAGTAGTCAACCAAATAATGGCAATGTTTTTGCAAAGGTAATAGGAGACTTTCATCTAAATAGATCAGCCAGCTGGAGCCGTAACAATGAATGAACCCACAAACCAAGTGAATGGAGCAAGCATTGCAGGAAGCACTAACGACGAATCAGCATCGCAATCAGACAGCCCCTTATGGGCATATGTTCAACCTGTTTTAGTTATCGGATCACTTATCCTAGTCGCTTTTATGGTATCCAGTGACTGGGTCTACAGTGAACTTTTCGCCGCAATCATGCTCATCATTCCAATCCCGCTATGCATTGTCGCGGAGAGAGTATGGACGAAACGCACCGACTGGCTACTCGAGCCCAAAGAGATGGCTGAGGATGCATTTTGGCTCGCCTTCGCTGGATTTCTTTGGGTACCACTTTACAGCGATTTTTACGAGACTCCGCTGTCTGCTGGCTTCAAAGCGCTTCGTGATCTGGCACCGCTGCAGATTTCTCTCGAGCCCTCTACGATTCCTGGCATTCTTGGCTCTGCGTTTTTAATTCTCCTCGTTTCGAGCTTCGTCTATTACTGGCTTCATCGCATCCAACACGAGTCGCTCTTTTGGTGGCGCATGCATGCAACGCATCATCACATTACTAAAATGGGCTGCATGCGAGGCGATCGTACGCACCCCCTAGAGTACATGACACTTATGCTCGGCACCCCGGTTGCACTTGCGCTGCTCGGCGCTAGCGACAGCGTTATGGCTGTAGTTGGTGCGTTCGGCATCTGGAATGGAGTCCTCAATCACTCGAACTTGCCGATCAAAACCCTACCAATCTACGACTTGATTTTCGCTACGGCGCCTCAGCATCAAGCACATCACGCCTTTGAGCGTAGACAAGCCGACTCTAACTATGGCTGCATGATTATTTTATGGGACCGTGTATTCGGAACCTACTGCGGCGATACGGAAGTAGGAAAAATTGGCGCTGGCAAAGCAGTTCCATTATCAATCAAGAATCAGTTAGTCCTCTCGTTTTATTCTGACGAGCGACTAAAAAGTCTCTAAGCGTAAATCGTTGGAACAGTAATTTTTGGCCAGTTTCGGTTACTGGTTACAAGAATGCGCTCCAACAAGCATATGAACGGCGGCTAAACCTTTGTCGCGGTGATTGATCCAGTTCCGTCGCCAACCTTAGCGAAGTTAGTATGGACCAAGTGCAAAGTTTATTTGAAAACCAATCAGTAGATAGATTGAAAGCTGTCAAATGCGCTATTTGGAAGGGTGAATGGGCTCTACGGCAAACACGATCACAAATAACAGACTACGATTCAAGCCAATTGAATTATTAATAATAGGGGTAATTTTGGGAATACTGACATTCGGAGCTATTCCCTCAATTAGAACCTACCTACTCTCGGCGGTCGTTGAAGACGCCGTGCGCTTCGGAGAAGACGAAGCCGTTAAGTTAAACGATTTCTACAGATCCCAAAGCCGCTTGCCTAAAGACATCAGCGAAGCAAATCTCGCGAACTTTGATCATATCGATCGTCTTCTACGCGTCCTATGGCTGGAAGATGTGCCAGCGAGATTCTCAAACATCGAAGCGGATTCAGAGAATACAGAGCAGGCAGTTAATCCAGCAACTAAAAAAACTATTGGGGCATTAAGCTTTGAAATTGACGTCACCAATCTTGGCGTAGAATTCGAAAGCAACAGTGCTTGGTTCCTCCTACTCGCACAGCAAGAAAAGGATGGAATGCTTACTTGGAAATGCGTCTCTGCAAAAGAACCAATACAAGGGCTCGAGAATAAATATTTGCCGCGTCGATGTTTAGAGTGATCCTAGACTTGCATCTTAGTGTCATGCCTAAACAATTTCGTTTAAACCCGCTATCTTAGCAATAAGAAAAATGAAAGCTTAAACCAGAAAGCGGTTAATCAATCGAACTAAAAGACTTCTTCTAATTTTTGCAGCCATCCCAGTGAAACTTGTAAGCAACTAATTCTTCGCAGACCAGATAGTTCTAGGTTCGATTATTTCTCCGTTTCTGGCGCTCTGCAACATTAAACGCGACAAGCGAGAGCTAGAAGCTTGAGATCCTAGCAAGTTCTCGCTTTTGGAAGTTAAAAAACATATCTGCACTGAGCTAAAAAATCCCAGCTAACCTTTATTATGACTGCCATCACAAAGCGGCTGCGAAGCAGTAGCCTTACACCCACAGAAATAGACTTTCTTAGACGCGGTCGCCTCGTATTTCACAGGAGTGAATTCACTCCCTTTATGTGCGCCGTCGCAAAAAGGCTGATTTTTGCTCAGCCCACACGCACACCAAAAGTACGACTTCCCCTCCTCAACTTCTGCCGGAATTGGCGTATCAGTAGCTCTTTTTGGTTCACTCATTTCTACTTTCTCCAATCAAAAAATTAGAATTTACATTTTGTCCCATTCAGCCCATTCGATTTTGCGGCCTGGATAAGCCACCGTTTCAAACGGCCAGTTCCCTGCTATCCATAGCTGAGTCCATTCATAAAGTGATGCATCGAAGCCCGAGTCGAATTCTTGTTGAGTCACCCAGAGTGAAATCTCTGCCTCAAAGCCTGGTTTATTAGCCGGCCGAATATAGACAGAGCCTAACTCACGCTCACCATTTTTGGTTAATACAGAATAGGCAAACGATTCTCGGTTGACGAATCTTTCCTGCTCTTTCAACACATCATTCATCGCGTCTTCGAACGTTATATCTTCATGTGGCCAAGCGCTACTCCGAGTAAATGTCTTCTGGAGATGTTCAATCGAAGACATATAGGCCGCATAATCCTGATTGACTAAATCAGGGCCGAGAGGAATCAATACAAACGTTTCTGTTTCGATCCGGCGTGTTGGGTTGTAATCAAGAGGTATAAATAGAGGATTGGACACAACCTTTTGAGCTTTCATGAACTGTCGATAGCCTTCTGTCATCGCTCTAGCGCAGACTCCAGGCGAGTCGCGAATCCCCTCTGTCCGCTTGCAAGGACCTTCGAAAATCTCAGGCATGTTCTCTTCTACCCACTCTCTTGCCTCGTAATAAATAGGCTCGTCATTAGAGCTCGTGTCGACCTTCGTAATTACCGTCTCACTAAATGTTATATGAAACGTGTCGGTAACATTAAAATCGGTTTCCAGCGCCAGCACAGGATCGTCCTGCACTGTGATAGCACAGCTGATTTCAGTTTCGGATTCTGCGACACAGGGAGATCGCGAGACGATGATATAGTTGCCTCCTTCTGCCCAGCCTTGATATCCAAGAATGCCCTGCTCAGATTCGCCGGCTTCTAAAAGAAAGGGCTGTAGTTTACTTGCATCAAAGGAATAAAACGCATCAATCATTTCTTCCGCAGTCGCAAGATTTCCCGTCACTAACGAGGCTCGATCTTCTTCACTAAAGCATGCCAACAAACCGAGCGAGCAAAGCGTTGTCGCAAGGGCTCTTAATCCAACAGACTTCTTCATAAACCTATCTCCAAATTAAAGTAATGCACTGCTTAACTGCATGATGTCTAGTCCATCCATGGGCAACAACGGCTGCGAGGAATTTGCGTTGCTCTTCTGCAAAATCCTACCTCCCATAACGGAAATTCCTTTAATTTCCTGATACGAAGCTAGTGCTGATAAGGAAAACGATGGAGTGGTCGCCGTCCCGCTTGCAATCTTATATCGACTTTGCAATGTGTAGCTTTGATTTAGCACTAACCTCCGCGTTGATTAGCATCTGTTTTAAAATACCAATCTGTCTGAGCAAGGGCTATGCCATGGAGCTAGAAGCTAATAAAACCGAAATGGTTAAAATCATTACAGGTAGTGGTTGTAAAGAAAACGCACTAAACAACTTTGCTACATTTGCGAGCGCACCAAAAGCATGCTCTAGGTAATTCTACTCCATTTATACCTTCTAAGACCTTAGGCCGCAGCCGTTCACCTTAAGGACAGATCTAGCGGGTATTAGTCGCTCTAAACTGCTCCGGAATAAACACCGGATAACCAGAATCGCGCGCGCCACGCCCTACCCCATGCATGAGAATAAAATCGTTCAGAACTCGGATATCTGTTGTACCGTTGATTAGCGTTACTGCCTGTAAAGCTGTCTCTAGATGTACTGCGCTCAATTCCAACGAGTGTTCATTTGGCCGAAAATTAGACCGTAGCCGGTAATCCATACCAGGCTGACTTGTCATTTCGATACGCCCACCAAAGATCATGGAAACGGGCTTAGCTTCAGCAAGTTCAACTAGAGCGTCGAGTGATTGGCGGTAGTCTTTAAAATTCCTAATTACCAGCCGACCAGGATAAAAGGCATTACCAGTGAATATAAGCTGCCCCCAAAGGTCATATAAACTTATGGCAGCAGCGTCTAGACCTGGGGTTGGCAAAACTTCTAGCAGGCGCCCGCCTAAGTCAAGTTGACCGTCCTCATGCCATCCCGCACCAAAAAGCTGGTCTCGCGACTCTCCCGAAGGAGGTATTACCACGGTGTTGGGTCGACCATTGAATTGGCCAAGTGCGCCTAGCTGCGACTGATCAGAACCAAGCGGTAATACAAGAAGCTCGGGCATTTCAACGCCCTGCGCATCTGACCACCTAGTTAATACCTGATCAACGACCTCACGCAGTGGGAAGTACTCGGCTTCTTCAGTCGCGCCTGTATCGAGCAGCAATGCACGATCGTTTCCCATGAGGAGGTACATAAACGGCGCTTCCCAGTGAATCGCAGGGTTTTGTCTGAGGATATAGGTATGCTCGTTATACCGGTGTACTTGGATACGCACATCCGTATTAGCTTTAGCAGACAGACTGCCGTGGATCCAAGTAAAAAGGAGATTCCCTGGCGCTGCCGTTTCTCTGTCGAATGAAATTTGAGCGTGGCTCTGAACATTGACTAGCACGATGGCTAGGAAAAGAAATAATTTTTTCATTGCTAGCCTCTATGGGTCCGTTGTGTATGACCAGGGCACCTGGTTATAAATAAGAAAATCATCGTAGGTATATATGCCAGGTTCTTCAATTTCAAAGCTTGCTTCAACGGCTTGATCAAGCATCTCAAGAGTCATCTGCATAGGTGGTTCGCTGGGCTGCCAAGTGGTGCCAACTGGATAGTCGACCCCAGATTTTGCGGTCATTTCTATATGATTATTTACCAGATGTACGACAGGGTTTTGATCCGCAATACTGCGCAGTTTTCGAATGCTTGCAACCCATGCATCCCAATCCTCAAGATAGAGGCGACCGCGATAGAACATATCGCCAGTATATAAGAGATCGGTCCAGCCATCATAAATCGCCAACTCTGACCCCTGATGTCCGGGAGTTCCTGTTACTACTAGCTCCCTTCCACCAAGATTAAAGTTAACAATTTGCTGCGGGTAATTATCTATCCCCCAAAATGCCATCACCTCCTCATGGGTCAATCCAACCATGACTGTATTGGGTCGATCGACAAACTGATTCCATGCAGCGTAGTGGTCACCATGCAAGTGACTGTTGGCAACAATTAACTCAATATCCTCTTGGCCGTTACGCTCTTCCCAACCATCAATGATTTCATCGACCACTTCGCGAAGAGGAAATAGCGCAGGCGACGAAGTAGAGCCCTGATCAATCAGCATTGCTACCTCATTGCCAAAAAACAGATACATAAAGGCGCCCTCGTAATTTATCGCCTTGTTCTCGCGGAGAATGTAGGTGTGTTCGTTATAAGCATGCACTTGAACTGCTGGATCATCGTTGTCCATTGCTGACTTGGAGCCATGTATCCAAGCATCGGGAAATTCACCCGGTGCTCGCTCATCGAGAGGGAAGGCTAAGTGTGCTGGCGCCATGGCGGAAAAGGCCACGTCAAAAGCCAGTAATAAGGAGGCAACCGTCGCAATACCTGCGCTGATGCGTAGTTTTTCAGAGTGTTTAATTAGACCCATTAAAATATTACTCGCTTTAATAACCAATAAGTACCCACACCAGCAATCGTGACTGTAGCCGGACGAGCGACACGTTCAGTGTAAGCAGTCCAGCTCCGCAGCCAGCCAACTGCTGCAAAAGCCAACGCCAACACTGCGATCTGACCTGCTTCAACCCCAAGGTTGAACATCAATAGGGCTGTGTAAAAGTTTTCTGCGGGCAACAAGAGCTCCGACAGCGCCGAGGCAAATCCTAAACCATGTAGCAGTCCAAACAAGGTCACTACGACGAATCGCCAGCGCGATAAAACGGGGCTGCAAAGATTGTCAACTGCAATAAAGATAATCGAGGCAGCAATAAGAGGTTCTACGATGCTTGCCGGCACTGACACCATGCCCAAAGTGGCAAGTCCAAGCGACAGTGAGTGCGCAACGGTAAAACAGCTAACTTGATAGAATAGTGTCGATAACCGTGTAGACAGAAAGAACAAACCCAAAACAAACACGATATGATCCAAGCCCCACGGAATGATGTGCTGAAATCCTATTGCCACCCAACTTAAGCCCGGTATCCAACCTTGAAATTCCATTGCTAGCTTCGCCGCAAACGACGAACCAGCTATCGCAGAATCCGCGCTTAGTGGAACTGATCGACTGCTGCGATCACTACTTGTTAGCAGTCGAGATACGGGTAGCTGGCGTGAGGCTGAATCGATGCGCAGTAACGCTGGCCAAGGAACCTCCAACCACTCGGCAATGCGTAGCTCGATTGATGCATTAGCTAGTGCAGTTGAGGACTCTAATCCTAAGTTGTTAAGATTGAATGTAAGCTCTGCCATTTGAGGAGAGAGGGGATTCTCGATGGCTTCAAGTGATGTCGCAACTAGGCTCCAAGTTTCTAGGTTGGCGGCAACTGCAACGCCGTTGACGAAAATGCCAAGACCATCTAGCAATTTATTGACTGCAGGCTCAATGTTTACCCACTGTTCACGGGAACCCATATTCACCGTACGCCAGTAATCTTGGGGTGATAACAAAGACTGTCCTAGGTCTATTTTGACTCGCAAGGTAACTGCATCTGGATTTGTAGTATCCAGGTGCAGGTTTGTCATGTTCAGGAGGTGAGCTTGGGCAATGCTTGTTGTAAACAACAAAAATAACCCGCAGATAACTTTTTTTAGCTTCATTCCTGCTTCCCCAGAAAATCAAGACTACGGTGAACCTAAAGCAGCCAAAAAATAGTGGCAACATTCTTAGGACTTAACAATGCTAAATAAAGGGCGCTCCGAGGAATGCCCTTTTTACTTTTGGAACTTCGCTATTAGAGAAACTTGGTTTCCATCTTCACTAACGACTTAGATATTAAAATTAACCGCAACGAACGCAAAACGACCACGAGGACCAGCAGGGCGAGACAGGCTGCCTAGGTACGGCTCTTGATCGAATGCGTTGTTCAAACCACCATACATATTGATGCTTTGAGTGAAGATGTATGCAAAATTGAAATCGTGCGTCCACGAGTCGCCAGTCTGTGAAGGGTCGGCAAAAATTGGGTTGTTTGCAAACTGCTGATTAGCTAAACCAGGCAACAATTGGCTCTCTTCCCAACGACCCTGCCAGCTCAGAGTTAAGTCACCAATCATCCAGTTTGCGCGGGCATTAACAATCCACTCAGGGAAGCCAAACTCGCCTACGCGGGTCTCGAAGATGGAAGCGTCAAGCGGATCTTGAAACTCATTGAAGTCGATCAGATGCGTGCCCTGGAGACCAAAGTCCAGACCACCCCAGTTGTCTAATCCAAGGGCAGACAGTTCGAAACCATAGTCCATACCAAAGTCCAAGCCAGCCACTTCAAACGAGCCAAGGTTGACCTGACCTGAGGCGTGACTGGTGATATAACCTTCTGGAGCGCGCTGGATCAAACCGCAGTAATCATTGTTAACTGAAGCCAAATCCACACAAAGCTCGGAAACCGCTACGGCAGACAGCGTATCAATCGCTCCTTCAATCTCAGTTTCATAGTAATCAATAATGAAGGTCAGATTGTCGATAAAGGTAGGCTCATACACGATTCCTGCAGTAAAAGTGGTCGCCACTTCCTGATTTAGGTCGGGATTACCACCTGCAACACCCGGAATACCTGCAGTGATGAAGTTGTTAACATCGTACCCGGTGGGAACACCAAGAGCCGCACAGTTACCAGGACGGTTCGGAGAGCCGTTGTTTATGTTGTCGATGGAGCAGGGATCGTCTTGGAATCCATAAAATGCGGGCTGCTGTGGCGAGAACAACTCATTAATGTTCGGCGCACGTACCGCCTCTGCTAAAGTTCCACGCAGAGTCAGTCCAAAGCCCGGCGAATAACGCAAACCGGTTGACCATGCTTCGTTGCTACCCACGGTGCTGTAGTCGGCAAAACGAATCGCACCGGTCACTTCTAACAATTCAGCCCATGGCGCATCGGCAATGATTGGGGCCTGACCTTCAATGAAGTATTCGAAGACATCAAATTCGCCTTGGATAGGCAGCGGCGCGTTGCCGTTTGAGCCGTCCCAAGTAACTAGATCTAAATCGAACTGGTTAACTGTGAAGCTACTCTTCTCTTCGCGGTATTCAACACCCGCCGCCCAACCAATAGGACCACCAGGAAGTTCGAAAAAGCTAGAAGTATTGCCAGCCAACGAGCCAAAGATAACATTCTGCTCTAGCGTGGAAGAGTCCACTACGTCTTGGTAAGCAAACGCCGCATTCTCTGGCGATGTGGAGTTCAGGCCGAAGGGGTTAAAGGGCGCACAAGGGCTGCCAGAACCTGGTGTGAAGGAGGTGATGTCTACCGTTCTGCCATTGCCAGCTGCGTTCACCGTCGTGAACGCAGGGCGAGGGTACGTAGCGGTGCTTAACCTACCGTTAGCTCGTACTGTGGTAGCAAGAGGTGGCGCTGCTGTTGGATCAAGCGTCGAACGACAAACGATGTCGCCTGAAGCGGGATCGACTACTGAGTCCATGGCCGCATAGAAGCGGTCTTCGATACGCTTGTTAAGGTTGAGGTTATCAACAGTAGTCTCACCGTAGTTGTAAGACAGCTCATACTCAATGCCGTCTAGCATATCGAGCTGACCTTCGATACCGGCAACAATACGAATAGTCTCACGCTCAACATCGAAACCTGTCAGTACCAAATCATCGTCGCTGTCTCGGCTAGGACCAAAGCCCCAGAAGCTGCCATCGTTTGGGTTTGTTGCAGGGATAATGCCGGCATTAGCAAGTTCGGTAATCTGCGCTCGCAGCGCGGGGGGAATGTACGGATTGTCGTACTGAACAGGAATCGCGTCGTTAAAATCTACGCCTGCGATGTCGGTGTTATTCGAGTAGTTGTACTTCGACTCGACGAAGAAGCTCATGCTGTCGTTGATTTCAAAACTGCCGTTGAGGTTAATCGAGTAACGTTCCTGCTCTGGTAAAATAGTTTGCTTAATAGACTGTAGACCATCGCCGATGCCGAAGGCCTGATTCACATTTGAAACGAAACCAGGGTTGTAGGGGCGAGGAATGCCATTAAACGGCGCCTCAATCACCTGCACCAGCGGGACATTAGTGCCAGGAATAAATTGCTGAGGGAGTCCATCGCGCGCGTTCGAGGCCGCATCAGCGACCGCTCCGAATCCATCGGGCGAAGACAAATTGAATACACCATATGCCGAAGAAATCGGATTTGTAGTCGGTCTAATATAAGCTCTAGTGGCGTTAGGGTTTGTGCCGGTTAACGCTGCAATTTGGTCAGTCTGATTAATGTCGTTGCCCTGATACGGCCCCGCAAAAGAGCGATCTCTTTCCAACACCTCAGAGTTTCTCAGACCTTCAATCGCGAACACAGCTTCACCACGACCATCCGCCCATTCGAAACCCGTTGCAACCGAGAGATACTGCTCGTCGGAGTCATAACGGCCAGACATTCCGGTTTGCGCAGTCACTTCAATACCGTCGAAATCACCGCCTTCTTTTAAGACAAAGTTAACAACACCGGACACGGCGTCGGCACCGTAAACTGATGATGCGCCGCCGGTCAGAGTTTCAACACGTTGCACCATTACGCTTGGAATAGAGTTAACGTCAACGGCAGCAGTGCCTTGTCCGCCCGCCACGTGTCGCCGACCGTTCACTAGGGTCAGCGTTCGCTGTGCACCTAGGCCTCGCAGATCAAGCAGACCCAGACCTACGTCTGAATCCACGGTACCCGCACTGTTAATCGCGGAGAAGTTGGCCGGGAGTGAATTGTTTAGTTGCGGTGATTCCCGAAGGAGTTCACCGATGTCGGCCTGACCCGACGTGCGTAATGTGTTGCCGCCGATAACTGCAACTGGGCTAGCTGCTTCAGTTGCACTATTTCTAGCAATGCGCGAACCGGTAACCACCACCTCTTCGATTGTTGCAGATTGTGCTATGGCTTCGGTACTGAGCAGTGTGGCGGCACATATTGCGCCTATAGCTCGAGCTAATATCTTCTTATTCATTGTGGCTCCCTTGTAGCAAACTGTCATTGTGTATTCCTCATTGCAGATTTCTGGTCATCACGATAAAACAACGATTAAAGTTCTAGTCCATCGCTACATCCGCCACGTTACTCAAATTTTTAGCGTGCGGAGGATTTCGCTTATCGGGAGATATGCAATAACAATGCCAGACAGATTTTCACCTCGAATCTCAAAAAAAATGGCACAAAAGGCTTAGAACTGCACTAGGAGGGAGCAAAGAGGTAGTTTCTATTGCGCTAAATTAGCGCCTTAAGAATCTTTTTGGGGCAAACAATATGCGCAATTATTGTGCTCTACTTGACCTTGATCGATCGATATCAGGAAACTTTAATTGTTATCTATCACACATTTTCTATTGATCTACTTTGGCATTAATTAACATTGCAACTCAAAATATTCTGCAATTCTTCTCCGATAATTTTTAGGAGAAATTCGTGTGTACAACTCGCTTTATGAACGACCTGCGATTACTATTTTCAGTCTGATATGCATGTCAGCATGATCCGATAGAGAGGATAGTGGTTTCGAATTGGCGGCTAGAATTAAAAAGCTGGGGTATGATTGACGTGCTGTCTTCGTTTGACGCAGGCAGGATGCAGTTATTTTAAAGCGAATCGCATGACGCACATGTTCCGATTCCTGAGTTCCGGGCATTGGCCGAGAGTGGCAGTTATACTGATATGGAGTGCTCGCCTTATACTAGCGAATCTAAAAATGTAACTGCATATGGCATTACCGTTCAGAACGGTACGGACTTAGTATTCAAGACGATCCATTGGATGGGCCCCAGAGGATAAACTACAACACCAATAGATTGTAATTCCCTCAGCTCCGCGTCGAGGTAAAGCGCTCACTCAAAAGATTTCTAGATCGACCGTGCTCGCCCCGCCCCGACCTCAATCAGACCACAAAGGCCAGCGTAATCACTGCGCCCCCGCCGGAAGCGGCGGCACGCCGGGGAAGTCTGGGCTCGCAACGAAGGCCTTGTAACCTTCTGTCATGGCGCGAGAGCACTCGACAGGCGTACCCTCCATCGTTCCTCGGTTCTTGCAGGGGCCCTCCATCACCTCGGGCATATTCTCGCGCACCCATACCGCGGCCTCGCGATAGATGTCCTGATCGTTAGAACTGGTTGTGACCTTGATGAGCGCGCCATCGTCGAAGGTGAGGTGGAAAGTGTCGGTGACATCGAAGCCCGTGCCAAGCGCCTGCACTCGATCGTCCTTGACTTTCACGGGACAGTTCACCATCCCCTCTTTGTCTCGCGTGCAAGGCGTGCGCAGCAACACCTCGTAGTTCCCACCCTTCGCCGAACCCTGATAGTAGAGCAATCGCGGTGCGCTCTCCTTCGCAGCAGCTAAAATCGGTGCCAGACGATCGGGTTCGAATGAATAGAAGGCGTCGATGAAGGACTCGGCGAAAACTAAATCAGTATCGGGGGCGGTCTCGGAGCCTACTTGGGACGACAGGGTCGCCGAGCAGGCAGCCAGCCAGGTGGCAAGGCAAGCCAAAGAGGTTATCGTAATCGAGCGGTGAACTGTGTTCATAATATCTCCAAGTATTCGGAATAAATTGGATCAGTGCATAAAATTCAAAGCATGCTCCTGAAAAATGTGCTGTCAGGATGGTTGAGCAAATCCCTAAGATGGTTGTGAGGTGTCCATCACCTTTACTCTTCTTCCAGCTCGTCGCCTTTACCATCCCCATCTTCGTCGTCTTTCGTGACGCTACAGTTATCTGGCAAGTACCGCTTGCCTAAGGCGTCTACTGTGACCACGTCAGCCGCGCATTCCCATTTGATGCTACCGTCGTCCTGGGCCCGCGCAATGAGCAAGAAGCCAGACTCAATGTCTTCAAACCGTGCACCGAATTCGATCATATCCACGAAGAACCTAAGGGTTCCGATGCGTAATTTGTCGGCGGCAGGTACTCCTAACTCGCCTGCTCGATAGTCAACACCGGTGATGATGCCTTCCGAATTTAAAGTGCTCAGATTGATATCAGATGCTGACTGCGGCATTTCACCGTGTGTATTGAAGTACTCCTCAATAATTGGCTGCTGCTCCAGCCCGAGATCTACGGCAGCGGACAATGCGCCGTCGATTCTGGAGTTGTGATAAAAACCAAAGGCAACTCCTACAAGCACAGTTACTACCATGGGATATACAACCATCTCGGCGGTTGTGAGCCCACTCTGAGGGTTTCCGGATTGCGGTTTTTTCATCGAACTTAATTCCTATTTTCCAGATTGTGATGCCTTGTGTTTTTGCATGCGCATCCCTTAATGCAATTTTCGCACCTAAGCGCGCTGCCTCTCTTTAAAATAACTTCAGACTTAATTGCTGCCTATGAGAAATTCAAGAAGAAACACAGAGGGGCTCGCATCAAGCACCCTTTGCTAAACTAGGCACAGTAATTGCTGATAATAATTAGAGCTTACTACTCGTGTATTTTTAGGGAGAATCTTTCGTAAAAGCGCACAGACTCGGTGCATTCTTCTGTTTTTTTGTCTCAAAAAGAGGCGGAGATTGGTATGGAAACTTGGAACAATCTTATCGACAAGTTCGATTTTCTGTTAGAAAAGTTCAAGCTAGGTAATACTGTAAAAATTGCAGGGAAAGAAATATCTCCAGTGGTGATGGGCTTTGCATTAATTGTTATCTGCATTCCAATTTGGGGCTACCTAGAAATTGAAGGCAAGAACAAACTTATCGGTGCGGTGGTCGTTATCCTTATGGCCTGGGGTGTTGCTCAGTTGGGCGCTCTGGGCCTGGGTGACGGTGTAGGCGAAAAACCAGGCAGTTTCCTGGCAGGTAAGACCTTTGCATCTGGGAATATGCACGAGTCTAACCAAAACCCAATCGTGCACCCAACGGGCGCAAGCGAAACTGAACCCGATCAACAGAAACTAGTCCTGCTCGCATTCACAGGTGTTTTGGTCGCATTATTCGTCATCTATCTGCTGAGAAACTTTGATCGTTACGAAGAACTGAGCATTGAGTTTCGGTACAAAGAATTGATCGGTATGGTTGAGCCCATCAAGGACACGATAGAGGCTGCTCTGCTATCCGAGAGCGACGTCGACATTAGTCTTCTCGATAGCGGAGACGCAGATTTACCAGATGAGGTGCTTGTTTCTGAACAGGTCCACGGAATTTCTGTCATCGATGGCCAGATCATTGCGACATGGAAGAAGGATGACTCCGACATAGATGGGGTGACTTATATTCTTACCCCAGAAATTGAAAACGGTGAAGTTGAGTGGGCAACCACTGGAACTTGTGGTGGTAAAAACGCCTGCTAGAAAACCAGCAATGCAATTTATGCTAACTATTAAACTAAAAGCTTAGGAACAGAAATAATGATTGATCATTCCTTAAAATCTCTCAATTTTGTTACTCCACTAGACTCGGTGGGCAGCTCATCAACAGAGACGGGGCCCTCCGGCAAACCAATAGTGCGCACCGAAGAAGGGATCATCACTGAAGGTAGTAAAGTAACATGGGACAAGAAGGCAATTCTTTGGGCGCTACCACAGCCGCTTCTGGTTGCCGGCTCTGTTTTATTCGTCGCCGCGATGTTGGTCAATGAGTGGGGAGGAGAGTACTACCGAATATGGGCACTGCTTGTTTCGGTCTCTGTCACGCCTCTTTTGCTGATTGCTGAACGTTTTTGGGCTAAGAAAAAGTCCTGGTTGCTCAAGCCAGACGAAATGCTAGAAGACGTGTTCTGGATGGCTTCGGGGGGGCTACTTTGGGGTCCTATTATTTCCGACCTGTATCGCACGCCGGTTTCTGAAGGGTTCCGCGCCCTGCGAGATATGTCTCCACTTCAGATAGAGTTCCAACCAACTACGGTACTCGGGCTCATCGGGGCCATGCTGGTTATCCGATTCACTTCCAGCTTTTTCTACTACTGGCTGCACCGGATTCAGCACGAGTCATTGTTCTGGTGGCGTATGCATGCAACGCATCATCACCTTACCAAGTTAAGCGCCATGCGTGGCAATCGCACCCATCCGTTCGAGTATCTGGCTCTTGGGCTCGGCACTCCAATGGCTCTGGCCCTGATGGGTGCTAGCGATGAAGTTTTTATCGTTTCAGCAGCCTTTGGCATGTGGAACGGCAAATTTAACCATGCCAACCTGCCTATGGTTTCAATGCCCGTTTGGGACTGGTTCTTTGCCACCTCACAGCAGCATCATTGCCACCATGCACATGAGCGCCGTCAGGCAGATTCCAACTACGGATGTGACATTATTTTTTGGGACCGCGTTTTCGGCACCTATTGCGGTGATGCTGAAGTGGGACCCGCTGGCGCGGGTAAGGGCGTTCGCCTTTCCATCAAAGACCAGCTAATGCTTGCCTTTTATTCCGACAAACGCCTCAAGAGTTTGTAAGTACTCAACTCAAGCTGAGCCCAGGCGATCCCTCCGATGGATCGATCTGGGGCAGCCACTGCTTGCCCACCAGTATTGGCACCGACTGAAGCGAGTAAACTCCGCTAGCGGTGCGAATTATGACAAATGGAACATTTGAGGAATCAGCTCCGCGGCGGCAACACGCCCTGGAGTTTTGGGCAGAAGCTTTGGGATTGTCTTAAAAAAGGTGGCAGCTTGCCACTTGGTTGAGTATCCAGCTTTCATTGACACTACACTCTGATTGTCCAGCATAAATTAGAGTGCGTTGGGGCTCAGCAAAGCGGCTTGTTTGGAACTTGAAATTTCATACGTCCTTTCCTTTTTTTTTATAACGTCTTCGCACACCCCACACTTTGCTATGGAATTCTGTAGCAAACTAATTTAAGTTTAGTAAGAACTAGACTGTACATTATTAGTTCTCTTAGAATGTTGCGGGCAAAACCAGCAAAAACCGGCGATTATTTACATAGCCTCAACGATACAACCACTCAAGAAACAGGTTTCAAGCTGGATGAATATATGCGAATCGAAACACAACTGAAAAAAATAGAGGAGCTTGAAATACTCTTCAAATCTCTTTTCAATCGCGGGCTTCATACTTCTCACCTCCTTAAGATCCGCCAGCTCGCCTTCACGCTTATCTTATCATCTGATACTAAAAAAAATTTAATCGGAAACGGAGAGGTCATTAGTGATGGTAGAAAGAAGCTTAGCCCTCTTAATAGATTTAAAGCTAACCTTAGTCGTCGAAAAACAAATAATTCTCTTGCGACTAATAAAGGAGTATCCCAAATCCCTGAGCCATACCGGGCCATCCTAAAAAGTGATATCGCTTATGTATTTAGAGACGAGATCAATGACTACGCAGAGATCGATTTTAAAAAACCAGCGCATACTAAGCTTCTGCATACCGCGATAAATATGTCCATTGCGAAAGTCAACGAACAACAAGGCCGCCCAGTCAACGAAGCTCTTGTAACATTTTTTATTGGCTTGCGAGATCTTTACGAGGTGTCCACTGGTGAACCTGCCCACGCTTCAGCGCACTTTGATGAGCAACCTCACTCCCGATTTGAAAAACTTGTCTACCTGGGCTACCAAATAGTACGTGGTAAGAGACCCTACCCATCGGCACTCAAAGCCTACCAACGAGCAATTGCTCGCCAGATTTAAATTGCTCTCCCTCCTTCTTTTCTGTGTCCTCATAAAAAACTGCACAAGTTTTTGTACTTAGTTGCCCTCAGCTGAATTGCTCACAATGGTGAGTATGAATAGCAGTTATAAGCCCAATCCCACCAAACCCAAAGCGTCAAAACTCGCTCTGGTTGCTATTGCCCAACTTTTGGCACGCCAAGCAGCTGTCTCTTATACACATCTCCGAGCCCACG
>OJFP01000461.1_pt1 | contig 29421 bp, 30 predicted proteins | sample 1594141 | NCBI WGS metagenome assembly OJFP01 (sample SAMN05416843, study PRJEB24817) | seawater metagenome | isolation source: Sea water | place: Canada:Atlantic | collected 2013-07 | reverse complement strand
CACTATCCTCTTCGTCGGCAGCGTCAGATGTGTATAAGAGACAGGTATCGACCAAAAAAAAACTTAATCTTATATGTCTCTGATTTAACAGGGCATATGCAAATACGTTTTTTGCATTATTATCCAAGCCAAATTAAACAATTAGAATCAGCAGGTCTTGTCAGATTTTATGGAGAGGTAAGGCAACAGTCGAACTATAAAGAAATGATTCATCCAGAATATTATATAGTCAATGATTCAACGGAGCTTTCAAAAAATTTAACGCCTATATATTCAATAACGAAAGGGCTATCTCAAAATATGATAAGAAAGTTAATAAAAAATCATATAGAAAGTGCAACTCAAGATAAATTATTCAAAGAATTATTTTTAAATTTTTATGAGAAGTATAATTTTCCAAGTTTTATGGATTCAATCAGTTTTCTTCATGAACCTCCAAAAATAAAAGTTAAAGATATAGAAGCTGTTCATAACTCTAAGTTCTATAAAAGATTGATTTATGATGAGCTACTAGCTCAACAGTTATTTCTAAGAAAACAATATAATTTACTGAAAAAAAATAAATCTCCAAAATTTAAGCAAGCAAAACTAAATCAACAGATATTTTTAGAACAATTAAATTTTAAGTTAACAGGTAGTCAAAAACAGGTATTAGAAGAAATACAAAGTGATTTTATAAAAGGTTTTCCAATGAATAGGCTTTTACAGGGGGATGTTGGATGTGGAAAGACGGTTGTAGCAACAATAGCCGCCATTGATTGTATAGAGGCAGGCTTTCAAGTTGCATTTATGGCTCCTACTGAGATACTTGCCGAGCAACATTATGAAAAATTAATGAATTGGTTTAAAGATACTTCCTATGAAATTCTATTACTCACAGGAAGTATGTCAAAAAAGGCAAAATTAGATACCTACCTAAATATAGAAAAGGGCAATGCTGATATAGTCATTGGAACGCATGCCTTATTTCAGGAAGCGGTGACTTTTAACAACTTAGGATTTTATATAATTGATGAACAACATCGTTTTGGTGTTGAGCAAAGAATGATGCTAAAAAATAATTCAAAAAATCAACAGGGTTACGAGCCTCATCAATTGATGATGAGTGCCACCCCAATTCCTCGCACACTATCTATGAGTTTTTTTGCACATATGGATGTTTCAACTATAAAAGAGTTACCGGGGGGAAGAAGACCAATTACAACAAAGATTTACTTAGATGATAAGCGAAAACAGTTATTAAGCTTAATAGATGAGCATTGTAAAAAAAATAATCAAGTTTTTTGGGTATGTCCATTAATAGAAGAGAGCGAATTCTTAGATTTAGAGACAGTCAATGACACTTATAAGGAGCTTGAAAAATATTTTATTAAACAAAAAGTAGCTTTAATTCATGGAAGAATGAAAGCAGAAGAAAAAAAAGAAATTATGAAAAAATTTCAACAGAATGTAATACAGATTTTAGTAGCTACGTCAGTAATTGAGGTTGGAGTTGATGTCCCTAACGCAACATTAATGATTATTGAAAATTCAGAACGATTAGGTTTATCTCAACTACACCAACTTAGAGGGCGAATAGGAAGGGGTGAAAAAAGTAGTTTTTGTATATTGCTGTATAAAAATAAACTATCATCAGCAGCCAAGCAGCGATTAAGAATAATTTATGAAAATATTGATGGTTTCAAGATTGCTGAGGAAGATTTAAAATTAAGGGGGCCTGGTGAACTACTGGGATATAGGCAGAGTGGTGTTCCTACTTTACGGTTTGCTAATTTAAATAGAGATTTAGACATCTTAAAAAATGCTCGAAATGATGCCGATAGCTTGATTAAAAAAAATGATAAAAGAATCAATGAGCATATGAAGCTTTGGCTAAGGAACTTTGAAGAGATAGTAACGGTATGAAAATAAATTGGAAAAATAAAATTTATAAGGGCAATAGCCAGGATGTTCTTACCTACAAAAGTTCAATTACAAATAAAATTGTTAAAAAAGCTAATTTAAAAATAGAAAGAAATGAGGCTTTTCCAAATACAATTTTTAATGATGAAAAACTTTTCTTTAAAACAAGTAGGTCAGGGAGTTTATTTTTAAGAGAAGTTTTGATTTTCGCTAACGATCGACCTATTATCTATGCAAGAACTGTCTTTAAGAAAAATTTAAGACAACTGACTAGCCTTGTTAAAAAATTGAATGAAAATCCATTAGCAAATATAGTCTTCAAAAAAAAGACTACACGATCAGAGTTTATTTTTAGTCATATGTCACCTAATTATAAATTATCAAAAAAACTAAATTCACAGCATGTAGCAATAGAAAATTCTATTGGTGCTAGGCAATCAAACTTCTTATGCAAAGGGGAAAAAATTCTGTTAACAGAAATTTTTTTCAAAGATATTAATCGTTTTATATGATTAAAATTCTGCCATTCATAAATCTGCTAAGGCTCAATAGACCCATAGGTATTTTTTTACTTCTATGGCCTACTCTTTGGGCATTATGGCTGTCAAGTAATGGAATGCCCGACATGAGAATTTTAGGGATATTTGTTATAGGCGTCATTTTAACTAGATCGTTAGGTTGCGCAGTTAATGACTTGGTAGATAGAAATATAGATAGTAAAGTTTTCAGAACAAAAAGTCGACCATTAGCTTCTGAGCAAATTTCTATTATTGAGGTGCTTTGCTTAATAATAGTTCTTGCAACACTCTCTCTTTTTTTGGTGTTCCAGCTAAATACATATGCAATTAAAATATCATGGATTGCATTACTTTTTATTTGTTTATATCCTTTTACTAAAAGATTTTTACCAATCCCTCAGGCGTTCCTAGGTGTTACTTTTGGAATGAGTATTTTAATGGTTTTCGCATCTGTTCAAAGCCAAATTACCTTTGATGCATGGCTTTTATTTGCTGCTAATACTTTTTGGGTACTGGCATACGACTCTCATTATGGTGTTGTGGATAGTATAGATGATAAAAAAATTAAAGTAATGTCAGCACCTTTAACATTTGGCAGGTCGATTATGAAAATTATAGCAAGCTGCTATCTAGCAACTTTTATTTTACTTATCACTATAGGAATATTGAGTAATTATAGTTTTCTGTATTTTGTTGCAGTAACCATTGCTTTCATATTGGCCTTTATTAATTGGCAAAGGTGCTTATCATTAGATCCAAAAGCTAATTTTAAAGCCTTTATATCAAATAATTATGTGGGGTTTTTTATATTTGTTGGTTTTTTATCTCAATCATAGAAAAAACGACTAATAAATTGACAATTTATACCTAAATAGACTAAAATTCGCCTCTTGAATTAAATTAACTAAGGTATTAAGAGAATGAAAACAGTTTCTGCTAAATCACATGAAGTTAAAAGAGATTGGCTTTTAGTTGATGCAAAAGATGCGACACTTGGAAGATTAGCAAGTGGTATTGCCCACAGACTCAGAGGGAAGCATAAAACTATCTACACTCCCCATGTTGACACTGGTGATTATATTGTTGTAATAAATGCAGAGCAAATTAAAGTAACAGGCAACAAGGCTGAAGATAAAATTTATCATAGACATACTGGTTTTCCTGGTGGATTATATTCTACAAATTTTACCAAGCTCCAAGCAAGGTTTCCTGGAAGAGCGTTAGAAAAAGCAGTTAAAGGTATGTTGCCAAAAGGACCATTAGGTTATGCAATGATAAAAAAAATGAAAGTTTATGCCGGAAATGATCATCAACATTCAGCTCAACAACCACAGCTGATAACAATTAAATAGGACAGTTTTTATATGCTAGGTAAATATTATTATGGAACAGGTAGAAGAAAAAGCTCAGTAGCGAGAGTATTTATTCAGCCAGGAAAGGGCGCTATCATCGTTAATAACAAGCCTGTAGAAGAATATTTTTCAAGGCACACATCACAAATGGTTCTCAAGCAACCTTTAGAGTTAACCGAAAACCAAACGGCTTTTGATATAAAAGTTAATGTGACCGGCGGAGGCGAATCAGGCCAAGCGGGAGCAGTTAGACATGGTATTACACGTGCACTTCTTGACTATGACGAAGCATTAAAACCTGAACTTTCGAAAGCTGGGTTTGTTACTCGGGATAGTCGCGAAGTTGAACGGAAAAAAGTAGGCCTTAGAAAAGCAAGACGACGTAAACAGTTCTCTAAGAGATAATGTTTATATAAAAATAAGAGCCGCTTTAGCGGCTTTTTTTATATATATGGTTTTTATGAAATAAAAGATTAAAATGGATATTATGAAGAACAAATCGAAAGTGTGTATATTCGGCGGTACAGGTTATACGGGGGTTGAGTTGATTAGATTGCTTGTAAATCATCCTCATGTAGAAATTTATCAAATTACATCTAGAAAAGATAAGGGTAAAAGAGTGGACGAAATTTATCCTTCGTTTAGAGGAATTTTGAATAATATATTCGTATCACCTGAAGATGCCGATCTTAAAAATGTAGACATAGTATTTTTTGCTACGCCTAATGGTATAGCAATGAATTATGCAGATAGTCTAATATCAGACGGGAAAATAGTCATTGATTTAGCTGCTGATTTTAGAATAAAAGATAAAGATGTTTGGGAAAAATGGTATGGAATGAAACATAAATCTCCAAATTTAATTGATCAGGCTGTTTATGGATTACCTGAAATAAATAGAGATATTATAAAAAAATCTAAACTCATCGCTAACCCTGGGTGTTATCCTACAGCGATTCAGTTAGCACTTATTCCTCTACTTAAAAAAAAGTTAATCAATCCAACAAATATTATTGCTGATGCGAAATCTGGAATAAGTGGTGCTGGAAAAAATCTAGAATTAAAGCTTCTAATGTCTGAGGCTGAGGAAGATTTTAGGGCTTATGGTATAGGTGGCCACAGACATCTACCAGAGATAGAAGAAAATCTAGCGAGTATTTGTGGAGAGGATGTAAAATTAACGTTCGTTCCTCATTTAGTGCCGATGGTAAGAGGTATTCATGCAACTTTATATGTTGAATGTATTAAAGACTTTGAGGTTTATGATATTTTTGAATCCTTTTATGAAGATGAGCCTTTTGTGGACGTTATGCCAGCTAATATGTCTCCAAATACTAAGTCTGTTAGAGCATCAAATTTTTGTAGAATTTCATTTCATAAAGAGACAGACAGTAACAGACTAATTATTTTTTCTGTTATTGATAATCTTATGAAAGGTGCTGCCGGGCAGGCAATTCAAAATATGAATATTGTTATGGATTGGCCTGAAGCTTCAGGGATAAGTTTTGTTCCAATAACACCATAAGATTAAAATAGTATGATAAAAAAAATTAAACCACATTATTTAGTTCGAAAAAAACCCCATATTCAAACAAAAGCAAATTGGCCTAATTATGTCTTTTTCTCTGTATTTTTTCTCATTGTTGGCCTAAGTACCACTTATTATTTATTGGATGGGGGAAAATATGCAAAAATTTACGCCCAGTTAATGGATTTACAAAATTTAAATTATGAGCAAAATAACGAAAATTTAAAAATTAAGTTGGAGATTGATAAAAATGATATTTCAATGCAGAAATTATCTGAACAAAATAAAGAATTAAACGAAGAAAATAATAAATTAAAGGAAGAGGTTTTGTTCTATGAGAAAATGATAGGTAAAAGAAGAAAATAAATGATGAAGAAAAAAAGAAAATTTGTAGCTATTACAACACTAATTGACAAGGATATCGTTATATCTGGGGATACTACTTATACCGGTGGTATAAGGGTTGATGGAAAAATTAAAGGTAATCTAAAGGTTCATGGTGACGAAGGCAGCTTACTTATTATGGGTTATGGTAGTAAAATTACTGGAGATGTCGAGGTAGAGAAAGCTATTATAAATGGAGAAATTAATGGTAATGTAAAATGTAATGATTATTTAGAATTAAATACCAACGCAATTGTCAATGGAAGTATAGAATATGACATAATTGAGGTTCAGGAAGGTGCCAAAATTACAGGAGACCTTAAATTTATTAAAAACAATAAAAAAACAGAACCAAAAAAAAATATTAAGCAAAAATTTCAGAATAAGTTAAAAAAATTGATAACAAAAAGAATATAGCAACAAAAAAATAAGGAGTAAATAATGACAACAGCTATAGAAATGCCAACACCGATTAACTTTTCAGATAATGCGGTAAAAAAAGTGAAAGAGTTAATAGAAGAAGAAGGTACACCAGAACTCAAGCTTAGGGTATTTGTTAGCGGTGGCGGATGCTCTGGAATGCAATATGGGTTTACATTTGAAGAAAGTATAAACGAAGATGACACAAAGGTAGAGAAAGACAATGTAATGTTACTTATTGACCCTATGAGCCTTCAATACTTAACTGGTGCTGAGATTGATTATCAGGATAACGTACAAGGATCGCAATTTGTTATTAAAAATCCTAATGCAACCACAACTTGTGGATGTGGCTCTTCATTCTCGGCGTAATTATTTAATATCTCTTTTTGTTTTGCCCTTGTAGACTTGTCTTGGTCTTCCTATCTTGGATTCATCACTCATCATCATTTCGTTCCAGTGAGCAACCCAACCAGCCGTTCTGGCTAATGCAAAAACAGCGGTAAACATTGAGAAAGGTATACCTATGGCCCTCATCACGATGCCCGAGTAAAAATCAACATTGGGGTATAATTTTTTCTCGATAAAGTATTCATCTTCAAGTGCAATCTTTTCTAATTTCATAGCTAATTTAAAAATAGGATCATTTTTTAAGCCTAGCTCGTCAAGCACCTCATGACATGTTTCTTTCATGATGATAGCTCGCGGATCTTGGTTTCTATAAACTCTGTGACCAAACCCCATTAATCTAAATTCATCATCTTTATCTTTGGCACGACTTATGTACTCACTAATCCTGCTTTCATCTTTTATTTCAGTCAGCATTCTTAAAGTCGCTTCGTTAGCTCCTCCATGAGCTGGTCCCCATAATGAAGCGATGCCTGCAGCAATACAAGCGTATGGATTTGCACCTGTTGAACCTACCAACCTTACTGTTGATGTCGAAGCATTCTGTTCATGATCTGCGTGAAGAATAAGAATTTTTTCAAAGGCTTTAGAAATTACAGGATTAACTTCGTAATCTTTATTAGGTCTTGAAAATAGCATGTGTAAAAAGTTTGTACAAAAATCATACTCATCTTTTGGGTACACAAAAGGTAAACCTAAATTATATGTGTAGCTCCAAGCAGCAATAGTTGGTATCTTTGCAATTAATCTTTGCGCTGAAATTTGCCTATGATTTGGGTCATTAATATCCATATTATCGAAATAAAAAGCTGACATCGATCCAACAACACCTACCATCACTGCCATTGGGTGAGCATCACGTCGAAAACCCCCAAAGATATTATTAAGTTGGTCGTGAAGAAGGCTATGACTTGAAATAGATTTTAAGTAATTAGTTTTTTTAGCTGGATTAGGAAGCTCTCCATGCATCAGTAGATAAGATACATCTAGGTAGTCACATTTTTCAGCTAATTGCTCAATGGGATAGCCTCTATAAAGCAATTCTCCTTTGTTTCCATCTACATATGTGATTTTAGATGTGCAGGCAGCAGTAGAGGTAAATCCAGGATCATAGGTAAAATAGTTATAATTACCCAGATTTCTAATATCTAAAGATGGTGCTCCTATTGTGCTTTCAATAATAGGGAGCTCCCTCTCTTTACCATCAAGTAAAATTTTAATTTTTTCTTTTGTCATTTAACTTTAACAACTCTGTTCAATATTCTAAATAAGCATGACATTATAATACAAAAGGGAATAAATCTAGGATTGATGTATTGAGCCTAAAATTCTAAAACCTTTAGCTCCTGTAACATCTGGTGAGTTATTAAACTTTTTATCAAGAGTTTGGTTTGCAAGCCAAGCAAAGGCAACCGACTCAACTTGCTGTTCTGGGAGATTCAAATCGCTGGTACCTCTAATAATTAAGTTTGTTTTATTTTTTAATATTTTAACAAGGAGGTCATTTTTTGCACCTCCACCACATATATATATTTCATTTGCCTCTGAACAATTTTTTTTAATAGCATCTGTTATAGAAATTGCTGTTAATTCGATAAGTGTTCTTTGGATATCTTCTTTTGAGTAAGTTTTTTTTATACCTTTTTTGATCCAATCTAAATTAAACAAGTCTCTTCCTGTACTTTTAGGGGGGAGTTTATTAAAAAATTTATCTTTAAGATAATATTTAAGTAAGCCGTCAATAACTTGGCCTTTTTTTGCCCAGTTACCCTTTTTATCAAAATCTAAATTGTGATTAATTTTGATCCAATGATCCAACAAAATGTTACCGGGACCACAATCAAATCCAATGATGGGACCATTTATAGGAAGATAAGTAATATTACTAATGCCACCAATATTTAAAATAACTCGGTTTATTGTTTTTGAAAAAAATAGGTCTTTATGAAATGCAGGGACTAATGGTGCACCTTGTCCTTTTGCAGCAATATCCCTATTTCTAAAATTTGAAACAACTGTCAAATTTGTTATTTCTGATAATAAATCAGCATTCCCAATTTGATTAGAATATCCTTTATCTGGCCTATGTCTTATCGTTTGGCCATGATAACCAACACCTTTAATATGTTTCGCAGATAAACTATTTTTGAGTAATAAACGATTAATGCCCTTACCTGTCAATATGGCAAGTTCATTTGATAATAGAAGGCTTTTTTCAAGTTCATTTTCTTCAGGGAAATGGAGTTTAAGTATGTTTTCTTTTAATTTAGTAGAGTAATTGATATGTAAAAAATCTAGGACAGAAATTTTATTTTTATGTATTTTAGTTAAAGCGATATCAATTCCGTCAAGACAGGTTCCTGACATTGTGCCTATTAAAATTTTAGAATTTAACATTTAAAAATTAAAATTAATTTTAGTAAATTTTCATACATATCTCTAATTATAAGATAACACTTATTGTTTCTAAATACCTTAATTGATATAGAATATATCGTATAAAAAATGTGAGATAACAATAGTGAAAGCAGAAGAATCATACAAAATAATAGCTAGAGGGGCGGACGAAGTATTAGTCAAATCAGAGCTTTTAGAAAAGTTGGAGTCAGGTAAGCCATTAAGAATTAAGGCGGGCTTTGATCCAACAGCACCCGATCTTCATTTGGGGCATACAGTATTATTAAATAAATTAAGACAATTTCAAGATTTAGGACATCATATTCTTTTTTTAATAGGAGATTTCACGGGTTTGATTGGAGATCCGACTGGTAAAAATGCAACACGACCTCCTCTCACAAAAAAAGAGGTTGAAGAAAATGCAATTACTTACACATCTCAAGTATTTAAAATTCTAGATAAATCAAAAACTGAGGTGGTCTTTAATTCAACATGGCTAAGCAATCTAGGTGCAGATGGAATGCTTAAATTGGCAGCAACACACACTGTAGCTCGTATGCTTGAAAGAGATGACTTTTCCAAAAGATACAAAGCTCAGCAACCAATTTCAATTCACGAATTTATGTATCCACTTCTTCAAGGTTTTGACTCAGTGGAATTAAAAGCTGATATTGAGCTTGGAGGTACTGACCAAAAATTTAATCTATTAATGGGGCGAGAGCTGCAAAAATACTATAACAAACCACAACAATGTATTGTCACACTGCCATTGCTTGAGGGACTTGATGGAGTTCAAAAAATGTCCAAATCCTTGAATAATTATATTGGGATAAATGAATTACCAGAGACCATGTTTGCAAAAATTCTTTCCATATCAGATGAATTAATGTGGAGATATATAGAGTTACTTTCTTTAAAGGCATTAGATGATATTTCAAAATGGAAAAAGAGAGTCAAAGAAGGTGAAAACCCAAAAAATATCAAAGTAGAATTTGCAAAAGAAATAGTGAGTCGGTTTCATTCAGAGATTGAGGCTGAAAGTGCAGAACAAGATTTTCAAAATAGAGCTGTAGGGGGTATTCCAGATGATCTAACGGAATATAAGATGGATGTTGGTTCTGGCGGAATAGGGGTGGCACATCTATTAAAATCTATAAATTTTGTATCAAGTACATCAGAGGCAATGAGACTTATAAAGGCCGGAGGAGTTAAAATTGATGGAGAAAAAGTGAGTAACACTAAAAAAACTATTTCCCAAAATTTACAATTTGTAATTCAAGTTGGTAAAAGAAAATTTGGAAAAATTGTAACGTGAATGTAGGCTTTGGAGAAACAAAATGAAATCAATTATTAAATAGTACTAATTCCACTTTTTTTTTGATATAATATCGCAGATATATGGGCCTCGCGCCCATTTTTTTTTCGCTAAAGTTGTTACTTGAGGGCTTAATTTTTTGGATGATCTTGAAACATTAATAGAAAAATTAGTAGCTCAATTAGGCTATGAATTAGTTGATTTTGAAACAGTTAATGGTGGTCAGATTCTGAGAGTATATATAGATAAAGGTGATTTAATAAGCATCGAAGATTGCTCAAAGGTAAGTAATCATGTCAATAATGTCTTAAGTGTTGAAACTGATTTTGATTATGAAAGGTTAGAAGTTTCATCACCTGGACTGGATAGAGTGATAAAAAAAATAAAAGATTTTGACAGATTTAAGGGGCAACAAGCAAAGATAAAAACTAGATTTGCGATAGAAAATAGAAAAAATTTTAAAGGTACTTTGTCTGGCATTAAAGGCGAGTCAGTAATAATCAAAATAGAAGATAAATTATTATCAATTGACTTTGAGAATATAGATAAAGCACGTTTAGATCCGGATTATTAAATAGTTAATTTTGAAGTGGGGGAATAAATAAATGAGTCGTGAAATTTTATTGTTAGTTGATGCTTTAGCACATGAAAAAAGTGTTGCGAGAGAGATTATTTTTGAAGCTGTAGAAGAAGCGCTTGCTTCAGCAACTAAAAAGAAACATAAAGATGCCATCGACATAAAAGTAGAAATTGATCAAGAGTCTGGTGAATATAAAACGTTTAGGAAATGGACTATCCTTCCTGAGGATTTATTAGAAGATGAAGAAATACAAATTTCATTAGAAGATGACAGAGCAAAAGGACATGTTGAAAACGATATTATAAAAGAGCCAATAGAGTCAGTAGAATTTGGGAGAATAGGTGCGCAGGCAGCCAAGCAAGTAATTCTTCAAAAAGTCAGAGAGGCTGAGCGCGAGCAAATCTTAAATGAATTTTTGGCGCGAGATGAAAAATTAGTTTCAGGACAAATAAGAAGAATGGAGCGTGGTAACGCAATTATTGAAATTGGAAGAATAGATGCAGTCCTTCCGAGAGAACAAATGATTCCAAAAGAAAACTTAAGAATAGGTGATAGGGTAAGAGCTATTGTGATGGAGGTTGACAGGGGGATTAAAGGCCCACAACTAATTCTTTCTAGAGTCTCACCAGAATTTTTAATCCGATTATTTGAGCTTGAAGTACCTGAGATAGAGGAAGGCTTATTAGAAATAATGGCGGCATCTAGGGACCCAGGCTTGAGATCAAAAATTGCGGTGAAAGCTAATGATCAAAGATTAGATCCAGTTGGAACATGTGTGGGAATGAGGGGTTCAAGAGTGCAAGCAGTTACAGGTGAATTGGCAGGAGAAAGAGTAGATATTGCTCTTTGGTCAATTGAGCCAGCTCAATTTGTCATAAATGCAATGGCACCTGCAGAAATATCTAGCATCATGGTAGATGAGGATAAAAAAAGTATGGATTTAGTTGTGGCGGAAGACCAACTCGCGCAAGCAATAGGAAGAAATGGCCAAAATATTAGGCTTGCAACCGAACTCACAAAGTGGGAGCTAAATATTTTAAGTGAGGAAGAGTCTGATCAGAAAACAAAAGATGAGTATACAAATGTTAGCAAGTTATTTATTGAGAAGTTAGATGTAGATGCAGATATTGCTGATATTTTAGTCCACGAAGGCTTTTCAACTCTTGAGGAAATAGCCTATGTACCTATAGATGAACTAATACAAATTGAAGCTTTCGATGAGGATACTGTAAATGAGCTTCGCTCAAGAGCAAGTGCGGTTATTTTGAAAGAAGCAATATCAAATGAAGAAAAAATTAAATCACCAGCAGATGATCTACTTAATATGGAAGGAATGGATAGTGATACTGCCAAGCTATTAGCATCTAAATCTATAATTACTATGGAAGACTTAGCAGAGCTTGCAGCTGATGAGCTAATCGATATTGTCAAAATGGATGAAGAAAGAGCAAAAGAATTAATAATGACAGCAAGAGCACCTTGGTTTGTTTAATATAAATTTATTGGAGTTAACATGGAAAAATCTACTGTAGAAAAGTTTGCCAGTGAATTAAATTTGCCAATAGATTTACTTCTTAAGCAACTTGAGAGCGCAGGAATAAAAAAAACATCTGGTACTGAAGAGTTATTAGAAGATGATAAGTCAGCTCTTTTGAATTATCTTCAAATTGAACATGGTGCATCAAGTACAAGTAAGAATAAAATTACATTAACAAGAAAACAAAATACTCAAATCAGAAAAACAGATAGTGAAGGAAGAGCAAGAACCATTCAGGTTGAAGTTAGGAAGAAAAGAACAATTGTCAAACCAGATCAAAAAAAACAAGTTCAAGATGATTTAATAAAAAAAGATACATCAGTAATTGATAAAAAAACTGTTGACGATAAAAATCAAAAAGAAATTCGCGAGGAAGAGGAAAAGAGAAATGCAGCGTTAATGGCTGCCCAAGCAGAGGAAGTTAAAAATAAAAAATCTGCTAAAGAAAATGAAAAAGAAAAAGAATCTAAAGATGGCACCCTCCATAGACCTGCTTCAAAAGCAAATGTGAAGGTAGATAAGGATTCAAAGAAAACAGAACTTAAAGATAAATGGGTTGATAAAAATTTAAAAAAGAGGCCTATTAAAACTCGTAATGATAATAATAAAGGATGGCGTTCACCTAAAAATAAAAATAAAAATAAAGAGGAGGGTGAAGATCAAAATTTTGTAGCACCATCTGAACCACTTGTTAAAGATGTGCTAATACCAGAAACTATTTCAGTTGCTGACTTGGCACATAAAATGGCAGTTAAGGCTACAGAAGTGATTAAAACATTAATGGGTATGGGGATGATGGTAACCATCAATCAAGTTCTTGACCAAGATACAGCAATAATTATTGTTGAAGAGATGGGCCATAAGCCAGAAGCTGCAAAAGAAAACGATTTAGAGTCCTTTTTAGATGAAGAGTCTTCTAGTCTCAACGAGATTATAGAACCACGTCCACCGGTTGTAACAGTAATGGGACACGTTGATCACGGAAAAACGTCCTTACTAGACTATATCCGAACTACAAAAGTAACCAAAGGAGAAGCTGGTGGAATTACACAGCATATTGGTGCTTATCATGTTGAAACTTCTAAAGGAATGATTACATTTCTTGATACACCTGGGCATGAAGCTTTTTCTGCGATGCGAGCAAGGGGTGCAAAAGCGACTGATATTGTTATTTTAGTTGTTGCTGTTGATGATGGTGTAATGCCCCAAACAATTGAAGCAATTAATCACTCTAAAGCAGCAGGCGTGCCATTAATTGTAGCAATAAATAAAATTGATAAGCCTGATTCTAATCCTGAAAAAGTAAGGGGTGAGCTTTTAGGGCATGAGGTAATACCTGAGGAACTTGGGGGAGACTCGATGTTTATTGAAGTTTCAGCCCAGACAGGCCAAGGAATTGATAATTTATTAGATGCTGTTTTATTACAAGCTGAAGTGCTGGAATTAAAAGCACCAATTAATACCCCCGCAAAAGGGATTATTGTTGAAGGTAGACTGGATAAAGGGAGAGGCCCTGTTACAACGCTTTTAGTTCAATCTGGAACTATAAATATTTCCGATACATTACTAGCCGGAAATGCATCTGGAAAAATAAGAGGCATGCTTGACGAAAATGGTAAAAATATTAAACAAGCTACCCCATCAATTCCTGCTGAAATTATTGGTTTATCAGATGTGCCAAACGCAGGCGATGAATTTATAGTGATTAATGATGAGAAGAAGGCAAGAGAGATTGCGTTATTTAGGCAAGGTAAGTTTAGAGATGTTAAGTTGGCAAAGCAACAAGCTTCAAAACTCGAAAATATTATGGATCAGATGACCGAGGCGGAGGTTAAATTTTTACCTTTAATTATAAAGGCAGATGTACAAGGTTCTTGCCAAGCATTAGCAGGTTCATTAGAAAAACTTTCAACAGATGAAGTCAAAGTTAAAGTAGTTCATTCGGCAGTTGGCGCAATAAATGAGTCTGATATAAATCTAGCTTCAGCATCAAATGCAGTTATTATCGCTTTTAATGTTCGATCTTCAGGTGGGGCAAGGAAATTAGGTGAAAGTTTAGACATTGATGTTCGTTATTACAGTGTTATTTACGAGGCTATAGATGAAGTTAAAGCGGCACTTGGAGGGCTTTTATCCCCCGAACAAAAAGAAGTTACTCTAGGAATGGTTGAAATTAGAGATATTTTCAAAGCATCTAAAGTTGGTACAATTGCAGGCTGTTTTGTTCTTGAAGGTGTTATCAAAAAAGGTTCAAACATAAGACTCTTGAGAGATGGTGCCGTTATTTATGAAGGCCAGTTAGATTCTCTGAAAAGGTTTAAGGATGATGTAAAAGAAGTAAAATCAAATTTTGAGTGTGGAATATCAATTAAGAATTTTGATGATTTACAGGTAAATGATAAATTAGAAGCATATGAACATGTTCAGGTAGCAAGAAAACTATAAAATGCCAAAAGACTATCCAAGGAGTGATCGCATAAGTCAGCAAATAAAAAAAGAATTAGCTGAAATTCTGAGCTTAGAAATTAAAGATCCTGCTTTGAAAAAGATTTCAATAATTGATGTTGAAGTGGCACATGACTTAAAAAATGCAAAAGTTTTTTATGTTGCAGATCATGATGATGAAGAAATTGTAAAAGGTCTTAAGCGATCATTACCTTTCTTTAGAACGCTGTTGGCAAAAAGAATGTCAACCAGGGGAATACCAAAGCTTCATTTTGAATATGATAAAACAATTGACGAAAGTACAAAAATATCAAAGTTATTGGATTCAGTTATCTAGTAAAAAATTCTGATGAATGAAAATAGGAAAAAGCTAGAGATCAGTGGGCTTTTACTAATTGATAAGCCTTTAGGATTTTCATCAAATCAAGCACTATCAAAAATTAAATGGATTTTTTCAGCAAAAAAAGCAGGACACACAGGGACTCTTGATCCTTTAGCGACTGGATTATTACCAATATGCTTTGGTGAGGCAACAAAATTTTCGAGCCACTTACTCAATTCAGAAAAAACGTACGAAGCTTCAATAAAATTGGGATGGAAAAGTTCAACAGGGGATGCTGAAGGTAAATTAACTGAGTCAAAGATTATTTCATTATCGTTGGAAAAATTGCAAAAAGAACTTAAATCGTTTATTGGGTTATCGAAACAAACTCCGCCCATGTTTTCTGCTCTGAAATATAATGGACAACCACTATATAAGCTTGCTAGGGAAGGTGTAAAAATTGAGAGACAAGAAAGAGAGATAGATATCTCAAAGTTAATTTTATTAAACTATTCAAAAAATATAATAAAAATTGAGGTTACATGTAGTAAAGGAACCTACATAAGAACATTAGCAGAAGATATAGCTAACAAGCTTGGAATGGACGGATATTTAACAGAACTAAGAAGGACAAAAATTGGTAAATTAAATATTAATGAGGCATTTAGTATAGAAAATATTTCAACATTATCATCTGATAAAAGAAAATCTTGTATAAAACCAACTGAAGTTTTAGTCGATAGGTATCCAAAGCTTAGTTTATTGGATTCAGAAGTAGATTTTATAAAAAATGGACAGCCTATTAAGCTTAAAAAAAAATTAAATACAGAAATTTACACACTTTTTACAAAAAGTAAGGCTTTTATAGGTCTTGGGGAAATTGATAGTAATAATTTATTAAAAGTTGTCCGTTTAATTTCAACAAATATAAATTAAATAAATTATTGTTAATTTATAAGAATCCCGTTAAAATATGCGGTCGCTAATAGGAGAAAAGAATGACAAGTACAGCAGTTGAAAAAGCAAAGATAGTTTCAGAGTTTCAGACAGCAAAAAACGATACAGGATCACCAGAAGTACAAGTAGCATTAATTACTGATCGTATTAGCTATTTAACTGAACACTTTAAGACGAATGCAAAAGACAATCATTCTAGAAGGGGTCTGCTTGCTCTAGTTAGCCAGAGAAGAAAGCTTCTCGATTATTTGAAAGGCAGAAATTTAAATAGATATCAAGAATTAATTAAACGCCTAGGTATAAGAAAATAATAGGTAAATGAAATATAAAGCCGATTGTTTACAATTTAGTTAATTGTAGAATCGGCTTTTTTGTTATTAAGAATGCGTCCATTTATTAAGAAGTGAATAAATGAGACTTTAATAAAATATAAAAGGATAAAAAAATAAATGTTTAATGTAATAAAAAAAAGTATTAAGTTTGGTGAGCACAATCTAACAATCGAAACAGGTGAGATAGGAAGACAAGCAGATGGAGCAGTAATGGTAAGCTACGGAGATACTGTAGTTCTAGTTACAGCAGTCGGAAGAAAAGAAGCCAAAGAAGGGCAAGACTTTTTCCCTTTAACAGTAGATTATCAAGAAAAAAATTATGCAGCGGGCAAAATTCCTGGCGGATTCTTTAAGAGAGAAGGAAGACCAAGCGAGAAAGAAACTTTAACTTGTAGATTAATCGACAGGCCTTTAAGACCATTATTTCCAGATAATTTTTATAATGAAATACAAGTTGTAGCGACAGTCATGTCGTCAGACAGTGAAATTGATTCTGATATTCCAGCTATCATTGGTGCGTCAGCAGCATTAGCTATATCAGGTATTCCTTTTCATGGACCAATAGGCGCAACTCGTGTTGGTTATCTTGATGATAAATTTGTTATAAATCCTTCAAAAACACAAATGGAAACTAGTCAACTTGATCTAGTTGTTGCTGGAAGTGACTCAGCTGTATTAATGGTTGAATCAGAAGCGAAAGAGCTTCCAGAAAAAGTGATGCTTGATGCTGTTTTAGAAGGCCATAAAGCTATGCAACCAGTGATTAAATTAATTAATGATTTAGCAAAAGAAGCTGCTAAAGATCCATGGGATTGGACAGCTCCTGAGGTTGATAAAGAATTAGTTAAGAACATTGAGAAGATTGCAGCGAAAGATCTTGAAAATGCTTTTGCAATTAAATCTAAAGGCGAACGATCAGAAAAAATTAGCCAATCACGAGAAAAAGTATTAAGTGAGTTAGTTACAGAGAATACAAATACTAGCCAGCTTAATCAAATTAAAGATGAATTTCATAATCTTGAGGCTAAAATTGTTAGATCAAAAATTCTTGATGGAAATCCTCGAATTGATGGAAGAGATACTCGAACAGTTAGACCTATCGAGATAAGAACGGGCGTACTTCCAAGAGCACATGGCTCAGCTTTATTCACAAGAGGTGAAACACAAGCAATTGTTGTTGCAACACTTGGAACAGGAAGGGATGAGCAGATTATTGATGCCCTTCAAGGTGAATATAAAGATAGATTTATGCTTCATTACAATTTTCCTCCTTACGCTACTGGCGAAACTGGAAGAGTTGGAACGCCAAAAAGAAGAGAAATTGGACATGGTAAGTTAGCTAAAAGAGCTCTAAGTGCGGCATTACCTGCACAAGAAGACTTTGATTATACGATTAGGCTTGTGTCAGAAATTACAGAGTCAAATGGTTCAAGTTCAATGGCTTCCGTATGTGGTGGGACAATGGCAATGATGGATGCAGGTGTACCTATTAAGGACCATGTAGCTGGAATAGCAATGGGGCTTATTAAAGAAGATAATAGGGTTGCAGTTTTGACAGATATTTTAGGAGACGAAGATCACCTAGGAGATATGGATTTTAAAGTAGCCGGAACAGATAATGGGATAACTGCTCTTCAAATGGATATCAAGATTACAGGCATTACAACAGAAATTATGCAGGTAGCTTTAAGCCAAGCTAGAGAAGGCATTGATCATATTCTGAAAATAATGAAAAAGTCCCTAAAAGGGAGTCGTGAAAAACTTTCTAAGTTTGCACCACAGATTCTTACCTTAAAAATTCATACCGATAAAATTAGAGATGTTATTGGTAAAGGTGGTGCAGTAATTAAAGGGTTGGCTGCCGATACTGGAGCTACAATCGATATTGATGATAGTGGTCTTATAAAGATTGCATGTACATCAGCTGAGTCAGGCGAGGAAGCACTAAGAAGGATTAAAGAGATTACTGCTGATGTTGAGGTAGATCAAATATATGACGGAAAAGTACTTAAAATCCTTGATTTTGGTGCGATAGTATCATTATTACCTGGTAAAGATGGACTCCTTCACATTTCTCAAATATCACATGAGAGAATTAAGGCAGTTAAGGATCATCTATCTGAAGGTGATGAGGTAAAAGTAAAGGTTATTGAAGTTGATGATAAGGGCCGCGTAAGAGTGAGTGCAAAGGCGCTTACTGAGCCACCTGCAAAAGAAGAATAGTATTATTAAAAGCCCTTTCGAGGGCTTTTATTTTGCCATTTGTTTTTCTTTTATTTCTTGTAAAGTTTTGCAATCAATACATAAGGTTGCTGTAGGTCTCGCTTGCAATCTGTTCAGTCCAATTTCTTCACCACAGCCCATGCAGTACCCATATTCATCTTCATCAATATTCTTTAATGTTTCATTAATTTTTTTAATTAATTTTCTTTCTCTATCTCTATTTCTTAGCTCTAAAGCCATTTCAGATTCTTGGCTTGCTCGATCATTTGGATCTGCATAAGTGGTGACATCAGTCTGCATATGACTTACAGTCCTGCTAAGCTCAGAACTTAATTCTACTTTCCAGTCATTAAGAATTTTTTTAAAATGAGAAATTTGTAATTTACTCATATATTTTTCATTAACTTTAGGTGTGTAAGTCTTAAACTGTTTTAATCCAGATATAGACTTTGACGTAACTTTTGACTTAGTAGCTGTTTTCTTAACTTGTGGTTTAGCTGTAACTTTTGACTTAGTAGCTGTTTTCTTAACTTGTGGTTTAGCTGTAACTTTTTTTACTGCAGCTCTAACCTTAGATAACAACGATTTTTTTTCTGCCATAACTAAATCCTAAAAAATTTCTGAACGCCGAAGTTTACACTTTTTGATATTCATTGCAAGCCAATACCATTTAACTTTTGCGCCTGTAGAGTATTTTCCATTAAAGTTGCAACTGTCATAGGACCAACACCTCCAGGTACAGGTGTTATATATGAGGCATTCTGGCTTGCTACTTGAAATTCAACATCGCCAACTAACTTATTATTTATTCTATTTATTCCAATATCAACAACTATTGCCCCTTTTTTTATCCATTCTCCTTTAACTAGATTTTGCCTTCCAGCAGCCACAACAACTAAATCAGCTTGCCTAACCTTTTCTTCTAAATTTTTTGTTCTACTATGGCAAGATGTAATAGTGCATTTCTCAAGTAATAATTCTAATGCCATTGGACGTCCTACGTTGTTTGAAACTCCTACTATGGTTGCATCAAGTCCTTCTAAATTAATGTTTGAAGCCTTTAGCATTTTTATAACACCATAAGGTGTACAAGATCTTAGTCTTGGTTGTCTTATAGCAAGTGAACCAATATTAAAAGGATGAAAACCATCAACATCCTTGTTTGGACTGATGAGTTCAATTATTAATTCTTCATCAAGGTGTTTAGGCAGTGGAGATTGAACAAGAATACCATCGACATCTTTATCTTGATTGAGTGTATTGATTAAATTATTTAAATCAGATTGACTAGTATCGGTGGGTAGTTGATGGGAAACTGATTTTATTCCGACATTTTCGCACGCTGATTTTTTTTTGTTTACATAAATTGAAGATGCAGGATCATCACCTACCAAAATGACAGCAAGGCATGGCGGCCTAATGCCTTCCTCTCTTCTTTCTAGAATCTCTTGCTTGAGTTTGCTTAGATTTTCTTTGGCAATGGCATTGCCATCTATAATTTTTGCAGTCATAGTTTAATAATTCCTGTGGAGATAAACAATATATCTTATCAGAAGATAACGAAAATAATATATTGACAATTTAAATTAAAATAAACATTAAATTTGACCGAAAGCCTTATTTACGCTATATTTGCGCGTTCGGGGTGTAGCGTAGCCTGGTAGCGCGCCTGCTTTGGGAGCAGGATGTCGGGAGTTCGAATCTCTCCACCCCGACCATATTGAAAAAAGTAAATGCAAGCCCGTAAAAATGCTTTACTATGATTTAGTTAGCTGCCCGTAGCTCAGCTGGATAGAGCACCAGTTTTCTAAACTGGGGGTCACAGGTTCGATTCCTGTCGGGCAGGCCAATATTTATGGTGGCTGTAGCTCAGTTGGTAGAGTCCTGGATTGTGATTCCAGTTGTCGTGGGTTCGAGCCCCATCAGCCACCCCAATTTGTTTCTTTTTTTAAGTTGTGAAATACTCTTTATAAATTCAAAAAACACAAAAACCATGCAAGACAAAGAGCTTGAAAGATACAGTCGACATATTTTGTTACCAGAAATTGAATTTGAAGGGCAAAAAAAATTACTTCAAAGTCATTGCTTAATTGTCGGAGCAGGAGGATTGGGGTCACCCGTTGCTATTTATCTGGCGGCATCAGGAGTTGGAAAGTTAACAATATGTGATTTTGATAATGTTGATTTATCTAATCTTCAGCGTCAAATTATTCATGAAGAAAAATCAATAGGTCTCAATAAGGCTGATTCTGCGAAAAAGACTCTTAGTAGAATTAATTCAGATATAAAAGTTATACCCATAAAAAACCAAATGAATATTGATGAAGTTAAGTTAGTTGCAGAAGATGTCGATATTATTGTGGATTGCTCTGATAATTTTGAAACTCGTTATGCCTTGAATAAAATTGCCTTTGATCTAAAACGTCCACTAATTTCTGGAGCTGCAATAAAATTTGATGGGCAAGTTTCAATATTTGATTTTAGAAAAAATAATTCTCCTTGTTATAATTGCCTTTTCTCAAGAAATGATGAAGAACAAAATTTAAAATGTTCTGATCATGGAGTATTCTCACCCTTAGTTGGCTTAGTAGGTTCAATTCAGGCAGGTGAAGTGATAAAAGTTTTATTAGATTTAGGAACTTCACTTCATGGAAAATTATTATTAATAAACCATAGAGATATAGATTTTAAAATCCTTAAAATTCAAAAAGATAAACATTGTAAAATATGTTCTTAAAAACTATCTAAAATAAGAAAGTTGAATCATCGAGCATGTTAATATTATCACTTCAAATCCCTAAGTAAGTTTAATGAAAAAAGAATTAGCTAAAACATTTTCACCTGTTGATATCGAGACTAAATGGTATCGATATTGGGAATCGAATGGTTACTACAAGATGGGAGAGGATGAATCAAAATTAGATTCATTTTCAATTTTGTTACCCCCTCCAAATGTTACCGGAACACTTCATATGGGGCATGGCTTCAATCAAACGCTTATGGATATGCTAACTAGATACCATAGAATGAAAGGTGAAAATACTTTATGGCAGCCAGGTACAGATCATGCAGGTATTGCAACTCAAATTGTTGTTGAAAGGCAGTTAGACCAAAAAGGCATTTCAAAGCACGAGCTAGGAAGAGAAAGGTTTATTGAAAAAGTTTGGGAATGGAAGGAAGAGTCAGGAGGAAAGATTACGCAACAAATGCGTCGCTTAGGTAGTTCTCCAGATTGGACAAGAGAGAGATTTACGATGGATGCGGGTCTATCAAAAAGTGTGACTGAGGTTTTTGTCAAACTATATCAAGATGGTTTAATTTATAGGGGTAAAAGATTAGTTAATTGGGATGTGACCCTACAAACGGCAGTTTCTGACTTGGAAGTGTTACAAGAAGAAGAGGATGGTTTTTTATGGCATATTAACTATCCACTGAAAGATGAAAAAGATTATCTCACCATTGCCACAACAAGACCTGAGACAATGTTAGGTGATTCTGCATTGATGGTTCATCCAGATGATGATCGTTATAAAAAATTAATTGGTAAGAAGGTACTCATACCACTGATTGATAGAGAAATTCCAGTTATTGCAGATGATTATGTTGACCCAACATTTGGTACAGGAATTGTTAAAGTTACGCCAGCTCATGACTTCAATGACTATGCTGTCGGAGTCCGACATGATTTGCCAGTAATAAATATTTTAACTCTTGATGGTCATATTAATAAAAATGGAACAGAGCTTTATGAAGGCTTAGATAGGTTTGATGCTAGAAAAAAAATTATAGAGGATTTAAAAGAGCAGAAATATCTAGATAAAATTAAGAAACATAAATTTAAAGTGCCAAGAGGAGACAGGACTAATTCAATAATAGAGCCAATGTTAACGGATCAATGGTATGTTTCAATGACAAAGTCAAATGGTTCCAATGGAAAAAGTATTGCGCAAGAAGCTCTTGATTTAGTAGAACAGGGAGAAATTAAGTTTTATCCGAATAATTGGGTGAATACTTATAATCAATGGCTAGAAAATATTCAGGACTGGTGTATATCAAGGCAACTCTGGTGGGGACACCAAATACCAGCTTGGTATGGAGAAAATCAAGAGGTTTTTGTAGCTCATTCATTTGAAGAAGCGTCTGAGTTAGCAAAAAAAGAGGGCTATACCGGTGTCTTGAAAAGAGATGATGATGTTCTAGACACGTGGTTTTCATCTTCGCTTTGGGCATTCTCAACACTTGAGTGGACACCTGAATATCCACAAAAATCGAATTTAGCATTAGATAAGTATTTACCTTCTTCAGTGCTTGTTACCGGCTTTGACATTATTTTTTTCTGGGTAGCCAGAATGATAATGATGACAAAATATGTCACAAATAAGATTCCATTTAAACACGTCTATGTTCATGGTTTGATTAGAGATCAAGAAGGGCAAAAAATGAGTAAATCAAAAGGGAACGTTCTTGATCCTATAGATTTAATTGATGGAATTTCACTTGAAGACTTATTAAAAAAAAGAACCCAAGGTTTAATGAACCCAAAACAAGCTGAATCAATTATTAAAAAAACAACCAAAGAATTTCCTAAGGGCATCTCATCTTTTGGAACAGATGCATTAAGGTTTACTTTTGCAAGCTTAGCAAGTCCAGGCAGAGATATTAAATTTGATTTACAAAGATGTGATGGATATCGTAATTTTTGTAACAAGTTATGGAATGCGTCAAGATTTGTACTGATGAATTGTGACGAGGAAGATAACGGTTTTGGAAAATGTGTAGATGGCTATTTAAGTTTTTCTCAAGCAGATAGATGGATAGTCAGTAAACTGCAACAAACTCTCAAAAACATAGAGCATGCTTATAGCGAATATAGATTTGATTTAGTTTCTCAAGAGCTTTATCAGTTTATTTGGGATGAATTTTGTGATTGGTATTTAGAATTTGCGAAAGTCCAAATTCAACAGGGTAACGAGTCGCAAAAAAGAGCAACGAGAAGAACATTATTATCTACATTGGAATCTATCTTGAGATTAGCCCACCCAGTGATGCCGTTTATTACTGAAGAAATATGGCAGATAATTATTCCATTAATAAGAAAAGATTTTGAGTCCATTACTCTTGAAAAATTTCCTACTTCAAGAGAGGAAAAAATTGATGACCATTCAATTGAGTGGGTAAGCACGCTTAAAAAATTAATAGACAATGTCAGAAGTCTGCGAAGCGAGATGAATATTTCACCAGCGAATAAAATTCCACTTGCACTATCAGGGAATAAAAAAGAGCTTGAGGAATATCTTCCATATCTAATCGGTTTGGCAAAATTATCTGATGCTGAAATAACGTCAGATCTTCCGAACAAAGATGCACCTGTGGCTATAATAAACGATTATAAGATCATGCTAAATATTGAAGTCGATAAGGAAGCGGAAGCAATAAGACTAAAAAAAGAAATTGAAAAGGTAGATATAGACTTAAACAAAGCGGGCATAAAACTTAGCAACGAAAATTTTGTAAGCAAGGCCCCTAAAGAAATTATTAAGCAAGAAAAAGAGAGGCTCAGTAAATTTTCTGAGCATAAAGATAAGTTAGTACAACAGCTAAAAAAATTACAAAGTTAATTTTTTTATATAAAAGATAGTTACATCGGTTTCTTTAAAATATTCAATCAGTTGGTGCCCGGTTTTATCACAGAAAGATTTGAAATCCTTATGGGCACTTTTATCTGTGGTTTTAATTTTTAAAATTTGATTATCCGAAATACTATTTAGCCCTCTCTTACAATATAAGATTGGGAGAGGACATTTGAGACCAATAGCATCAACTTCTAAGTCAAATTTCATTTATTAAAGGGTTCAACATCACCAGGATTTCTTAACATTTTATCTACCTCACCTAAATGCATTTCCTCAGTATGTATCATCGTCCTTGCATACTCTTCGAGCATTATAGAGTCACCTTCAACTAACTTGAGAAGGTCTTTGTAGCAATTTAGAGAAGCAAGCTCATGATCAAGCGATTCTCTTAAAATATTACCAATATCATGATTGTGAGATTCTAATAAAGGACCAATGCCAAGTGAAGGATGGCCGCCAAGTGTCGTTATTAGCTCACCAGCTTGATTCGCATGATCTAGAGACTCAGTTGCTTGTCCTCTCAGCCAATCAATTATTGGAATTCTGCTATATCCACATACCATTAATGCATAGTGTGTATAACGAACAACCCCTGCCAGTTCCATTTCAAGTATCTGGTTTAATGATTTAATTATTTTTTCTTTATTCATAATATATTTCCTTAATTTAAAATTACATTTTGATTAAAACATAATTTAAAAATTTTCTTGTTAATACGAATTACTATTATTTGTATTTAAATTCTAGTTTTTAAAGAATGACACGGACGACAACGGTAATAATATTTAAAATTGCCATAAGAATAATGCTCCAGTGAGTTATTTTCATTCCTAATACACGATTAGATGAATCAATTTCTTCTTTTAAAAAAGAAGATGCATGAAGATATCTACCAATGAGAAAAAATAGACCACACATAAAAACGACAATCTTGGGAAGATGATTTACTTCTAGACAAGCTAACAAAATTAAACCTATTGGAAGAAACTCACTTAAATTTCCATGTGCACGTATTGCTTGATCTAAATCTTTATGTTTTTTCGATGACCCTAATGAGACTTTATATTTCCTTCTTAACCTTATAACGTTAATTGAGAGCTTATAAAATATTAGCGCGAGTATGGAAGAAAAAAAAGCGGTTATTAATAACATAGTTTATTTCCTAAAATGAATTCCATAAATCATTGAACATATAGTAAATTATATTGTCTATCAAACTTGCAGTTAAGTAAAATATATAAAGTCTGTATCATTATCATTAAAAATTACATCCTAGGATTATTGCTTGAAAAAATTGATTGGTAAATTAGCATTGGCAGTTTCATTTATAACGATTATATGGCTTGTTTTAGGAATGTTAATGCTGGGTATTTATGACATTGATTTATTAATTTTCAAAATCCCTGGCACAACAGAAATTAGGTCACATGCAACATTAGCTGTTATATTTTTATTAATTGCTTCATGGGCTTTTTGGAAAGAAGACTAATCTAAATTTATTTAAAGGGTAGAGTATTATGAAAACATCAGATCTATGTATTTTATTATCAGTTGCTGTTGCATTTATAACAACAGCATATCTTTGGTTTAATGGTCAGAAAGAAGAAGGGTTGTTCACTGCAACTTGGATTCCATCAATTTTGACATTTGCCATCTATTTCAAACTTATCACTAGGAAATAAAAATGGAAGATCCATTAATATTTTTTGTTGGAATTTTTTGCTTTGTTTTAGCAATTGTAGGTGTTGTAATGACTTACCTAGAATTTAAAAACATTGATTTAAAATCTAAAAAAAAATAAAGTTTTTTTTAGATTTTAGAGGAAATAGTTAGGGTACATTCAATGGTATGTGCTAACTTAAATTAAGAACTACGTTATATAAAAAATTATTACAAATTTAGTTATTCATCTGCCTCACTTTTTCTATCTAATTTACTCCTATTCGTTTTTCATCCTAATCATGCATGTATAATTAGATACTAATTCAACTACATTTAATTTATTTTTGAGATCAATAAAATGCTTAATTTAACGACTAACAGAGTAATAGTTTTGACTATAATTCTTTCATTGATGTTTATTACTAGGGGAAGTCATTTTTTAACTGAGTTGAACTTGCCTGATATGTCTTTAATTTTATTTCTAGTCCTTGGTTTTTTTATCCCGTCCTTAACATTATTTTTCGCATTATTTTTTGTGGGTACTTTAATAGATTTTGGTTCTGCGGTATTTGATGTCAGTAAAGGGTTCTGCTTAACAGATGGTTACTGGGGCCTGATTCCCACGTATGCAATTCTTTTTTATTCAGGTTATTTATTAAAGAGCAAAAATTTATACCAACATCTGAATTTTTATGCTCCTATTCTATTAATCTCTATCACTTTTGCCTTTATCATTTCAACAAATACATACTATATTTTCTCAGGACTATTTGGAAATCCTAGCTTTTTTGAATCAATTCTTCATGGATGGAATTACTACCCAGAATATTTGTTAACTAATATGGTTTATGGTCTAATCTTTTTCTTTTTACTTAAACTTAAAAGATTTAGTCAGTTTACTTCTGTTCTCAAAAGCAATTAGACTTCAGCTTATATAGGGCCTATTTTATAAATTTTTATTCGGTTGAGGAAGTTGGAGTAAGGTATTTTTAAATGGTGGCCAGAGACAGAATCGAACTGTCGACACGAGGATTTTCAATCCACTGCTCTACCGACTGAGCTATCTGGCCTTATAAAAACACGATGAATTATAACAAAAATAACAGACGCCCAAAGAATTAATTAATGGATAGGTTGGAAGTTAAACCTATCCATTAAACTAATTAATTTTTAGAAATCGTATCGTAAGTTAGCCGAAAGACTTCTGCCTGGTGTCTGGTAAGCAAATCCTGAGGTATTCGGATTGCCATCATATGCAAGAGCATAATCTTTATCAAGCGCATTATCTAGCCTGACATTGATGGTAAATTTTTCGTTGAACACATAATTGGTTACTAAATTTGTAACCATGTACCCCGCAATTTTAACGGTATTATCGGGATCATTATAACGGCTACCCGAACTAATCTGCTCTACCCCAAATATCCAATCTTGCACATAGTAGTTTAGATGTGCGCTACCATACAAATTTGCTCTTAGTGGCAGATCTTTATCTGTATCTTCATTGCTTGGAGACTCAGTGGTCACACTTCCTTTTATTTGAAGGTTACCTAAAAAGTGATCGGCCGCTAATGTCATCCCTTGTATCTTAGCCTTGTTTAAGTTTTCAGGAGTAAAACCAGTATCAAAATTACTGATAATGAAATCATCTATTGTATTTTGATAGGCAGTTAAAGAAACTGAAGTTGAATTTTCACTATAATTTAAACTTGCCTCAATATTTTTAGATGTTTCTGGTTTTAGGTCTGGATTAGCAGAGCTACCGTTATAAAGATAATTAAAATTTGGCGCTACAAAGGCAGTCCCGAAAGACGAGCTTGCTTTCCATTGGTCATTGATTTGATAAGCGTACCCAATTGAACCTGTGGTTTCATTATCATATTGGCTATTTATATCTTGTCGAAGACTTGTTTGGAGAGTATTTTTCTCATATTGTGTATTATATGCAATCACGAAACCATTATTGTCTCTGTCATCTTTAGCATAAACACTAGTTGTTTCAATTTCTTCTTTTAAATAGTCATATAAAAGCACTAATGATCCATAATCAAAATTTATATTATTTTGCCATGTAAGTTGATATTGTGAAGATTCATATCTATCGGTTCCTCCATTTGACATTTTTCCATACTCACCTAAGCTTGGATCCCAAACTTGTTGATCAGAATATACATCAGTACCTTTACCAATCTTTAAAGATGATTCCCAGTGATCATTAATTTCCCCAGTTATTTTAGATGCATAAGCTTCTTGTTTCATTTTATTATTATAATTTACATAAAATGGAGCAGGCTCAGCGAATGAGCTATCAAACATATTTTTACCTGTCGATAAAAAATATTGAAAATCGATTTTTATCTTATCGGTAAATTGGTGAGTCAAATTTGAGGTAACACTTCGATTTCTATATGTATCATCATCAAGATTTGGCGTGTTTGCTGCTGCATTATCATTTGGCACAAAAGCTGAAAAAGCATCTGTATTCATCCCAGCGAGATTTAGTGCGAACGAAGTAGAATCATTACCAGCAGAAACGCCGGCAGCCATTTCCTTTGTTTGATATCTTCCGTAACCTGCTGAGACGTAGGGATGAAATCCTTTCTTGCCTTTTTTTGTAAAAATTTGTATCACGCCTCCAATCCCATCTTGGCCATAGAGACTCGAAACTGGACCTCTCACAATTTCAATTCTTTCAATTTGTGACAGTGGAATATTTTGTATGGCTGTAGTACCCGTTGTCGATGAACCGACCCTCAAACCATCTATTAAAATAATTGAATGTGTTGAGCTTGTTCCACGAATGTTAATTGACGAGACTTTACCAGGGCCACCGGTATTAGTAACTTCTATTCCTGGTTGTTGTTGGAGCAGTTGTGGGAGTGATGACAGCCCTGCTCGTTTAATTTCATCCGATGTAATCACAGTTGTATCAGCAATTACATTTTTTGCTTTCTCTGGAACTCTTAAGGGTGTGGTGACTTCAATTTCTTCGAGTGCAAGATCTGCTGTGGCTATTTGTGGAACTGCGAGTAATATTGGTAATACTATGGGTAATGCTTTTCTTAATTTTGACAACTTTCTTCTCCTTTAATTTATCCGACCCCGAATAAATTCGTTAATATGATATGAACGTACTAAGAGAAATTTTAAAAATTGTAAAATTCTTTATAAAGAAAAAAGTCTTATCAATTAAATATTGCTTCCCCGCAATACTTCCATGCTAGTTTGATAAGGCCGGTCTCCAGACTTATGAGACTAAATATTAACCTTCCCAGGTATGAACCCAGTGGTTGAATTAAATATCCATCCTCAATTACTGTTGCGGGGGCAGTGTAAGTATTTCACTTAACTTCCCGTTTAAATAACTAATAAAGAAATAATTAGTTATCACCTCAATCAAAGTTCATACTAACATACGTTTATTAATTTATAATTAATCAGTTAGTTTTTTTAATGTTTAGTAGCTGTCTCTTATACACATCTGACGCTGCCGACGAAGAGGATAG
>OJFP01000458.1_pt1 | contig 29555 bp, 31 predicted proteins | sample 1594141 | NCBI WGS metagenome assembly OJFP01 (sample SAMN05416843, study PRJEB24817) | seawater metagenome | isolation source: Sea water | place: Canada:Atlantic | collected 2013-07 | reverse complement strand
TCTACACTATCCTCTTCGTCGGCAGCGTCAGATGTGTATAAGAGACAGGTCTATAAGCTTAATTCATTAACTAAATATTTTTAGATATGTCATTTGTAATAACACTTCATGTAAGAGAAGGCATTGTACTTGCTTCAGATAGCAGGTTGACTCTTAATACAACTAATAAGCAAGATGAGAATACTACTGTGAATGTTGCAGTTGCATCAACCGATTCAAATTACAAGACTTTTTTAGCATACGATAAGATCGGTATTTCAACATTTGGAAACGCTGACATAAATGGAACTCCTCTTGCTGGATATATCGAAACTTTTATTAAGGAGAGTGAGAATGAAGATAATAATGACATAGAGGGTTTCTGTACCAGATTACTAAACTACTTTCGGGAAATTGATGATAAAATTAATACTGGATTTCATGTAGCTGGATACCAAAGTGTAGAAGGTGAAGTGAAACAGAAAGTTTTTAGAGTGTTTATTAATCAAAATAGAGTACAGGAAATTAATACTCAGAGTAACGAAGGGAAGCCTGTTCAAGGTGCTACTTGGGATGGTGAATCAGATATTTTAACAAGATTAATTCAACCAGTATTTATCAAAGTCAACAATAACAATTATCAAGCATTGCCTCATTTCAGTATTCCTTGGCAGTTTTTTACTTTACAAGACGCTGTAGATTTTTCGGTATTTGCCGTTCGATCAACTATTGAGGCTATTAAATTTTTCCCTCGTGCAAAAACTATTGGCGGTCCTATTGATGTATTAGTAATCAAACCAAACGAAGCCAAATGGATTTCTCGAAAAGAATTAAAAATAAATTAGAAAGCTAACAAGCGTTTCAAACGGACTCGATTAGGGTTCGAAACTTTAATAATTAAAACCAGACTCGCCGCTTAAACGCCGGGTCGTTAGGCGAAACAGCTTATACTTCTATGCATATCTTCACACCGAAACATGGCTGGGCTAATAAATATATCTGGTTGGATGTAGAGGAATACGAGTATAATGACCGGATATTTTCTGACCATGTCAAAAGTGGAACTATAGTCTTTAAAAAATCAACTGGTACAACAGAAGCTGATGTTCTTGGAAGTACAACCTCACTTCAATTCTTTTCAGAAAACTTTGTTCAGGTTTTAGAAACAAATTGTGCTGATCAATTTTTGAAATATCAGATTAAAACAACTCCGGACTTCAAAAAAAAATACTATTACATTGAACCAAAGTTTATTGTACCAACTATACGCTGTGAAAGTAGTTTAGAGAAACCAGATTTAAAGGTCTACTGTCGACAAAATGGAATTGACCCTTCTAATCTTCTCATTATTTCTGATGAACTTTGGTATTCGTATGCAGATGTTTCAACAGTAAAGGATCATCAACTTTTTAAACCAGAAGGTTCTGATCATTTTTTTATAGATAATAAAATTAAACAAGCTTTGGAAGAAATTGATCTCAAGAATTTAAAATTCAAACTAAACCAACGTATCAAAAAGTTCGCCTAACCCAAGATCTTTTAAGTCTTTAGCGATAGCGGTGACTTAAAAGTACTAGCTCAGGAAGTCTCCTGACTTCCGTTACAACCTCTTAGTTTTATCTCAATCCCGTAGCGGGATGATCCTAAAGGAAATTTATAGCATGTTATGCGAGCCTAAAGGCTCTTCTTGTGTAATTCTCAATTTGGATGGAGACTTACGCAATTAGGACGTTTAACCTCGTTCCGTAGCTCTGCTTCGGAATGCTAAGCAGGAGCTCCTGCTCCGAATACTCTTTTAAAGGCTAATCTATAACTACATTACTATTTATCAGGATTAAAGAAGACGTACTGGATACGCAGGATTCATAGATGCATACTAGCAGTTAGTAAGTAAGTAATTTATTCTTATTCATATAAAAATTAAAAGAGTTAACTGATCTTCTATGAGAAGTAAATTATTAGTGTTGGGATTTCTCATTCTTAATTCCTGTATCGATTCATCACAAAACCGCACATCTTTCTTCGATACTGAGATCAATTACAAAGAAGTATCCACAGAACAGACTTTTATTTTCGATAACATTTACCGACCACAAGTAATAAAAGTGATCGGGGATAAATTATTGATGTCAGATAATGGAGGCGAATCAGCTTTTCATGTTTTAGAAATTCATCCTGATAACTCAATTACTTATTTGAAAGGAATTGGAAGAACGGGACGAGGTCTAGGCGAATTTACACGTCTAATGGATTTTATTGATGCAGACTCGATCATTTACGTCTATGATGGTGCACAGTTAAAGTTAGTGGGCTATGATCTTGATCTGAATACTTTACCTGATGAAGAAATTAGCCTGAATACCTTAGGAATGGCTAGTTCATTCTATTCTTTAACTCCGGATAAGTTCTTAGCAGTTGGACTGTTTTTTGATGATCGGTTTCAAACTTATGATTCGGCAGGAGAGATTTCAGGTCAGTTTGGAGAAATCATTCCCATAAATGAGAGTTTTACCAAAAGAGATAACGTACTTGCATGGCGATCATTTGGAGCGGTTGATCCGGCAGGAGATCTAGTGTATTTGTTTTCAGCCAATGCTAATCGAATTGAAATGTATAGTTCAGAAGGAGAACTCTTAAAAACTATAAAGGGAAAAGAAAATCCGATTCCTGAAATGGATTTAAATGAATCCGGTTGGCCGGTCGATAACGGAGGAGTTATGGCTTACGAAGGCTTAGATAGTGACAATAAATATTTGTATGGCTTTTATTCCGGAATGAAGCGTTCATCTTTTAAGGAAGGAGGCGGAGATCTATTTGAGCAAATGAGTTTAAACAAGATTCACAAATTAGACTGGGATCTAAATTTGGTTGAGGCTTTTGAATTAGATCACGTACCCACAAATTTTGTAGTTGATGGTAATGGAGGTGTATATACCTTATCCCCAACAGAAGAAGGAACGGTCATTCGCTATGTTGAAATTTAGCTCCTGCTCCAAATAATCAGGTTAAAATTCTATCTCAATCCGCTTTTGTCCCAAGATTGCAAAGGATTTACAAATGAGCAGGATTGAAAATTAGCTGAGAAATAATTCTGCTAATCATATAATCCCACAAGAATCTTGGTTCAATGAATTGAAAGAATTACATATCTGCTCCGAAACTCAATCCACTTCCTTTCGTAGTCAGCTCCAAATCTAAATAAATCAATATTTACCTAGTGAGCGAATCTCGTCTAAGCCGACCCAAACAAATCTCCCTTTTCATATTTACCATCATTTTTGGTTTTGCCCTGTTTGTCATTCCGGATGTGTTCTTTGGGGTTACCAAGATCAATGGAGGGAAGATCGGGATCAATCTTCTGTTCATGGCATTGTTTCAGGTGATCACTGTTTCGTTGTTCATCAAATTCTCGTTAAAGAAAACAGGGAAGAGCTTTAAAGATATCGGCTGGGATTTCTCCAAGTGGAAAAAGGATTCCATACTTGGGTTAGTAGTAGGATTAAGCTGGTTAGTATTGCAATTCTTATGGATCATCCCGGCAACCGGTGGAGCAGATCGATCGGATGTAACTCACATGATTTCCATGATGGACGGAACCATTATTGGATTGATCTCATACATCGCACTGGGAGTAATTGGCGGAGGTATTACCGAAGAGATCTATAACAGAGGATATTTCATCACCGAAATGAAAAGCATGTTCCAAAATCCTAAAACCGGACTTTGGATTGCTTCCATTGTTTCTATTCTATTTTTTTGCTTGGGACATCTCCCGGCCGACGCACTCGGTTGGCTTGATATCTTAGTTCCAACGATTGCATACACTATTCTTTTTGTAGCTACAGGCAGATTAACAGCTTCTATTGTCGCTCATGGAGTGTATAATATGACAGCGATCTTGATGGTTTATTTTATGTATTTCTAAAGCCTTTTAACAGATTTAAACTAATTCCGATCTTTTCAAGCTGTATCTTTCTGTTGTGAAAAATTTAGCAAAAATATTCTTTCTGGCCGTTCTGGTTGCATTACCATCTCTGGTACAATCGGACTTTACAGCTTCTAAAGCAGATCAATATAAGCCTGTTCAAATAGCGACAGCCACTTCCAATACCGGAGTTCCTGCGAATGGAATTTACGATCCATTTTTGCTTTTTAGTGCAGAGGCTAATTTTTCTTTTTCAGTTAGAATTCCACAGCCGGAAGTTTCGGAGAAATTACAGGACCGATTTTCAAAAGAAGCCCAAAACAGGACTTCCCATCCAAATAACACCGAGTCATTCATAGTTTCCACTAGTCAGATTGATGTCGGTTTATCCGTTAAAAAACTGATTTATCCTTTCCATTCCTTTTTGTAGAAGAGTGACAACCTGAACACATCGTTCAACCAAACTTTTTTAATTAATACCGATGAATCCAAAAGATTAGTGTGTCGGTATGTCACTATTATCTATAATTATATCAAATATGAAATTCGATTTAAGTTCATTAATTATAACAGTAATCGCACTGTTAGCATTTGTTATTCCTGTAAGTATCGATCAAATAAATAAAAGAAAAGCAGCAAAGACTTTAAAAGAGTTAAGGTCATATGCTTTCAAACAGAAGCTAAACATTGACAAATCTGAGGTTTTTCAACAGGAATACGCTCTTGGTTTAGATACCAAACTAAAAACATTGATCTATATCAAAAATGACAAGACCAATTTTGTTGAAGATTCTTATGATTTAACCCAGTGTACAAAATGCAGATTGTATATACATGAAGTTGAAGAGGAGACTTCAGAATACAAGTACACAGCCTATTTAAGGCTTCAATTTCCATATGCGAATACAAAACCTGTAGATCTGGAAATTTATAAGATGAAGAAGAATTTAGCCTATACAGAAGAGGAAACGATGGCCAAAAGAATGATAAAATCTATCAATTCAATAATAATTTAGAACGAAATAGGGACGATAATTATGTTATCGTCCCTTTTAACCTCGTTCCGTACCTCTGGTCCGGAATGCCTGTTAGGAGCTCCTGCTCCGATTACCCATCCGCCAATAATTCTAAGGTCGGATTTTAAATGATATCACACTTTAGCCATTCAATTAATTCTGTTACATTCATCTAAATTCAAACCGAATGTAATTATTGATGACTATTAATTGGAACGGAGTTTATCCTGCAGTAACAACTCCTTTTTTTGAAAACGAAGAACTTGATCTCAAAACCTTTCAACACAATATCGAAGCCCAGATCAATGCGGGAGTAGATGGAATTATCATTGGTGGTTCGTTGGGAGAATCCAGTACGCTAACGCACGATGAACGAATAGAACTTCTTAAAGCCAGTATTGAGCAATCAAAAGGGAGGGTTCCGACATTAGTTAACATTGCGGAGGGATCAACGAGAACAGCTATCGAATTGGCTTTGCGATCCGAGAAAGAAGGAGCAGACGGATTGATGGTTCTGCCGCCGATGATGTATAAACCAACGGATGAAGAAACGGTTGCTCATTTTGTAGCTGTGGCTGAAAGTACTTCACTTCCGATCCTGCTTTACAACAACCCGGTGGATTATAAGATCGAGATCACCATGGATATGTTTGAGAAGTTCTTGCCCTACAAAAACATTCAAGCAGTTAAAGAAAGCACGCGAGATATTTCCAACGTAACCCGATTAAAAAATCGATTCGGTGATCGCTTCAAGATCCTTTGCGGCGTGGATACGCTGGCAATGGAAGAATTATTGATGGGAGCCGATGGCTGGGTTGCAGGGCTGGTGGATGCGTTCCCTGCCGAAACCGTTGCTATTTACAGATTAGTAAAGGCGGGCAGAATAGATGAAGCTTTAGATATCTACCGATGGTTTTTGCCGATCCTGGAATTGGATATCAATCCACAACTGGTACAGAATATCAAATTAGCTCAGGTTTATACCGAGTTGGGAACTGAACATGTAAGAGCTCCAAGAAAGAAGCTCATCGGTGACGAGCGCAAACGAGTCATTGGAATTATAGAAGAAGGGATTAAAGATCGCCCTGATCTTCCTGACTATTTAAGCATAGAGGTATAAATGATTACCGGAAAGAATATTATCGGAAATTCACTTTCAGCAAAAGGAAGCAAGAGTTACAAAACCTTTAACCCAATAAAGAACGAGGAAAATCCTCAGGAGTTTTGGGAAGCCAGTTCTGAAGAAATTGATCGAGCGGTTGAATTGGCAAGCTCGGCTTTTGAAGAGTACAGAAATGCCTCCGGGAAAGATAAAGCGGAATTTCTCAGGGCGATCACCAAAGAGATATCAGCTTTAGGTGATGATCTTGTTCAAATGTATTGCATGGAATCCGGTTTGCCACAAGGTCGGGCAGAAGGGGAACGAGGTCGAACTATAAATCAACTCCTGGCTTTTGCGGATCTGGTTGAAGAAGGATCGTGGGTGGAAGCAAGTATTGATACGGCAATTCCTGACCGAACTCCGCTACCTAAATCAGATATTCGAAAAATGAATATTCCGCTCGGACCGGTGGTCGTTTTCGGATCAAGTAATTTTCCATTCGCATTTTCTACAGCCGGCGGAGATACCGCTTCAGCATTGGCGGCCGGTTGTCCGGTGATAGTGAAAGCTCATCCGATGCATTCAGGAACAAGTGAAATGGTGGCATCGGCAATTATAAAAGCTGCGAACAAAGCAGGAATGCCGGAAGGAGTATTCTCAAACTTGAACAGCAGCGGAATTGAAGTTGGTCAACTATTAGTATCTCATCCTAAAATAAAAGCCGTGGGGTTTACCGGAAGTATAAAAGGTGGTCGAGCACTGTTTGATCTGGCAGCAAAACGAGAAGAACCGATTCCCGTTTTTGCAGAAATGGGAAGTATTAATCCGGTAGTTATCCTGCCATCTGCTTTAAAAGAGAAATCAGATGAATGGGCGACTCAGTATGCGGGCTCTATCAATTTGGGAGTAGGACAGTTTTGTACGAATCCCGGGCTAATTCTGGGAATAGAAAGCAATGAGTTAAGCGACTTTACCCAAAAACTTGGTTCACAATTAACTTCTCTTGATCAGGGAAGCATGCTTCATCCGAATATTCATTCTTCGTATCAAAAAGGAAGTGACCAGATCTCAGATCAAGATGAAGTTCTGGTTGTTGCTGAAAATGATGGAGACTCAAAACCTAATTTTGCTGATCAGAAGCTGGTTTCGGTAAAGGGAAGTTCTTTTCTGAAAAACAAAAATCTACACAGAGAAATATTCGGGCCTTTTTCTATGATCGTGCAATGCAAAGATGAATCTGAATTATTAGATATCATCAAGAACCTGGAAGGACAACTAACCGGAACCGTATTAGGAAGCGATAAAGAGGTCAAAGATTATTCAAGCATTATTGATGCGTTACAAAACAGAGTAGGGCGAATCATTTTTAACGGTGTGCCTACAGGTGTGGAAGTTTGTCCTTCGATGATGCACGGCGGACCTTATCCGGCTTCCAGCGACAGCAGATATACGGCAGTTGGTACACATGCGATAGCTCGATGGGTGCGACCTTTTGCTTATCAGGACTGGCCGAATGAGTCATTACCACCCGAACTTCAGGATGGGAATCCATTGGGGATCGAACGATTGGTTAACGGAAAAGCGTCAAGAAAATGAGAGCTGAGTTCAAGTGCATTGATGCACACACATGTGGAAATCCCGTGAGATTGGTTGCTGAAGGTGGTCCCGAGCTTTTAGGAAACTCAATGAGTGAAAAAAGAGCTCATTTTCTCAGAGAGTTTGACTGGATCAGGAAAGGATTAATGTTTGAGCCCCGTGGTCATGATATGATGAGCGGGAGTATTTTGTACCCACCCTCAGATCCTGAAAATGATATTGGCGTGCTTTTCATCGAAACAAGCGGATGTTTGCCCATGTGTGGACATGGTACTATTGGAACAGTTACCATCATGATCCAGGAAGGATTGGTAAAACCCAAAATACCTGGTCAACTTCGCTTAGAAACTCCAGCCGGATTGGTGAACATTCGATACACAGAAGCATCCGGGAAAGTACAATCCGTACGACTCAAGAATATAAAATCCTATTTAGCCAAAGAAGCAATAGAAGTAGAATGCTCTGATCTGGGAATTTTAACCGTGGATGTTAGTTATGGCGGAAATTTTTATGCGATCATTGACGAACAGGAAAATTTCAACGGACTTCAGGATTATTCTGCGAATCAATTAATTGGTTGGAGTAGAGAAATAAGAAGTAAGGTAAATGAAGAGCATTCTTTTATTCATCCTGAAGATCCTACCATTAATGGGTTGAGTCATATTTTATGGTCGGGAAAAACCATCAACGAAAATTCTACGGCAAGAAATGCTGTTTTCTATGGTGATAAAGCAATAGATCGTTCGCCATGTGGTACAGGTACATCAGCAAGAATGGCTCAGTGGTATGCTCAAGGAAAACTTAATAAAGGGGATGAGTTCATTCACGAAAGCATCATCGGAAGTAAGTTTGTTGGAAGAATAGAAGAAGAAACTGAACTGAATGGAAAAAAGGCTATTGTGCCAAGTATTGAAGGATGGGCGAAAATAACAGGATATAATACCATTATCATTGATGATGAAGACGATCCTTATGCTCAAGGATTTCAGGTTTTATAACATGGTTATATGAAAAAAGTACACATCATAGGCGGTGGAATTATCGGATTAAGCTCTGCTTGGTTCCTGCAAAAAGAGGGCTTTGAAGTCACTGTTATTGATAGAACAGATCTTTCTGACGGTGCGTCTCATGGAAATGCAGGAATGATAGTTCCTAGTCATTTCGTGCCTTTAGCTTCGCCGGGTGTAGTATCTAAAGGAATAAAATGGATGTTCAATTCTAAAAGTCCTTTTTTTGTCAAGCCAAGATTGAATAGTGAGTTAACTCAGTGGCTCTGGAAATTTTACAGATCTTGTACTGTAAATAATGTTGAGAATTCTGTGGCTCTGCTAAAGGATTTTAATGAGCAGAGTAAAGCTTTATATAAAAATTTTGCTGAAAAGGAAGGTTTCGAGTTCTGTTTTGAAGAAAACGGCTTGCTCATGCTTTTTAAAGATTCTCATACCGGCGAAGAAGAGATACAGATAGCAGAACAAGCGAAAGAGCTTGGACTTGAGGTTGAGATATTGAACAAAGAAGAAGTTCAGCTAAAAGAGAATAAATTAAAAACGGATGTTGCAGGAGGAGTCTTTTACAAAGGAGATACTCACTTATATCCTAATAAATTTATAGCAGAGATGGTTAATCATCTCAAAAAAACGGATGTAAGATTTATAACTCAAAAAGAAGTTGTTGACTTCAATACATCAAATGGCAAAGTAGAATCTCTCTTACTTCAAAATGGTGATATCGAAAAGATAGATCAATTGGTGATAGCAGCCGGAAGTTGGTCGGCCAAACTCTTGAAGAAAATTGGTATTAAAATATTATTGCAAGACGGAAAAGGCTATTCTCTGACACTTGCTGATCCTAAGATGAAACCCACTTATCCAACGATTCTTTCAGAAGGAAAAGTTGCTATGACCCCAATGGGAAATGATCTCAGGGTAGGAGGAACGCTAGAGATTAGTAATTTTAATCCACGAATAAATCAAAACCGGCTACAAGGAATAGTTGAAAGCGTTCCGAGATATTTCCCCGATTTCGAAATACAGAAATCTGAGCTTGATAAAGTTTGGCATGGATTCAGACCTTGCACGCCCGACGGTTTACCTTATTTGGGTAAATCGCATAAATTTGACAACCTAACGATAGCTACAGGGCACGCCATGATGGGAATGAGCCTTGGTCCTGCAACCGGAAAAATAGTTTCTCAAATTATTTTAAATAAGAAAATCGATCTGGATCTAAGATTGATGAATCCGGATCGGTTTTAAAATGCTATTATAAGTAAAACCTTAAGCCTATGGCACCATTTCCAGCTAATCTTGTATCCGGAGCTATATCGACAATTGGAACTGCTTCAACAAATGCATCAAATGCATCAAATGGGATATTTTCGAAAACGTAATTAAGACCAAAGGGTATTCGAACTCCAAGTTTAGCATTACTATCCAAAATAGTTCTTACTCCGATACCGTAGTAAAAAGCTAAATTAGGATTGTCTTCAAACCAACTATGAAAAAGAAAATCAGAATGAAGATGAAGCGCTTCTGTTATATCAGATAAAGACCAAGCTGCTCCGACATCAAATGCGGAATTATCATATAACCATTTCTTAATGGTAAGTCCACTTGGTTCTCCAAGCATGACTCCAATTCCGAAATTATCTCCCTTTTGCTAGGCATTCAATAATTGAGTGCTGCTCAAAATCCCGACAATAAAAAGTAAAAGGAAGAAATATTTGAATTGCTCTTTCAAAAGATCAATCATCTTTACCTGAAAACAAGGCCCAGGCTGTTGCACCTGCAATCAGAGCAAGTCCACTTAAAGCTAATCCAATATTTACATCTCTTTGTACACGTTCTGCTTTAGACAGGTAACTTGAACCAACGCCGTTTTTAGCTATAGCTCTTTCAATTTTTTCGATTCTGTTTTCTACTTCACTGATAGTCTTTTCTTTCAAACTCATGTTTCGTTATTAGATTAAATTTTCTTTGTTCTATTTGTCTAACAAGTAAATAGGGGAATCAGTTTCGGATTTTAATGCTTTTTTGTTATTGAATGGCATTTGCTAAATAAATAAGTAACTCATTATCAATTTTGAACCAAAGATTTAATGGATTAAAGGATAACACGGATATTTAGGACAATAATCAGTGCTAATCCGGCTATCTGATTAATCCGCGGTTCAAAAACTTAAAATGTGAAAAAGAGCTAGGTTAAGTTTCTCGAGTTTAGAATCCTGTCAGGGTTGTAATTCAATCAGCTCAGTTTTTCTAATAACGCATATAACATCACCGCTGCAGCAACCGAAACGTTAAGTGAATGCTTTTGACCAAACTGTGGGATGGCTACGAATTCATCCATCAATTCGAGAATTTCAGAATCTATACCGGTAACTTCATTTCCCATTACCAGACAGATCTTTTCGTAATCATTAACATCAAGGTTGTTGAGGGAAATACTTCCCGTAGTTTGCTCCATCCCTAAAATGGAATACCCATCTTTTTTAAGTGATTGAATGATCTCAGTAGCCGTTTCAAAATGCCTCCATTGAACAAATTCTTCTGCACCAATGGCTGTTTTGTTGATCTCAGGTCGGGGAGGAGTAGGAGTGTAACCGGTAAGAATCAATTCAGAAATTCCAAATGCATCTGAAGAACGAAAAACAGAGCCCACATTATGGAGACTTCTAATATTATGAAGGATCACTTTTACCTCAGCTAATTTAGCCGGTGGCTTTTGAGACAGATTCTCTTCAAGTATTTCTTTTGTAGTTAGTTTTTTAGGCATCTTCACTTTTATTTGTCCTAAAATAGAAACTAATACATACTTTTGTACGGATTCTTTGAAGGGTTTTAGGAATAGATTGTTAGGCTATCTCGTGGCGTATGCCCGAGATCTTGATTTCTATATTGGGATACAACCGAGATGGAAATCCAGATTCCTGCCTTCTTTTCTTCAAATCCTCCTTTGAAGGAGGTGTCCGCCAGCTGGCGGACGGAGGATGTTGTGCAGTTTCTGAGCTCAGAAACTGCACAACATCCCTCTGATCTCACACAAGTGTTCGATCGGTCTCCCTTCTAAGGGAGATTTTTGTTCTTTGCCTTAAACTCGTACATAAACAAGCAAGGTCTTGAGTCCTGCGGTTGATATTAATAGGCAAAAAAGGAGCTTTGCCGTCTTAAATACTAAAGACGATTTATCTAGCATCTACATCTATAGCAGAACAATCAGATCACGTAAACCGCTTCTTTTACATTAGATTCCTGCTTCCAATTAGGAAATCAAAAGCCTATCATTGGACACAAATTCATACCATGTCCAAAGAACCACGCAAAGCCGCACTGGCTTTTATTTTTATTACCGTTTTAATTGATGTGATCGGACTTGGAATTATAATCCCGATCATTCCCGCACTTATTGTAGAGCTTACCGGAGAAGGACTATCAAAAGCAGCTCTGTACGGCGGTTGGCTGATGTTTGTGTATGCATTCACTCAGTTTATATGTGCTCCTTTGATCGGAGCTCTCAGTGACCGATTTGGTCGCCGCCCCGTTCTTTTGTTATCGCTGTTCGGATTTGGAATCGATTACATACTGATCGGTTTTGCTCCAAATATTTTCTGGCTGTTTATAGCCCGGTTTATTTCAGGATTGACAGGAGCGAGCATAACTACGGCTAGTGCCTACATTGCTGATATCAGTTCTCCGGAAAAACGTTCACAAAATTTTGGGTTGATCGGAGCTGCATTTGGCTTAGGATTTATAATCGGTCCTGTGATCGGTGGACTGTTGGGGCAATACGGAACCAGAGTCCCGTTTTTTGCAGCCGCCGGACTTACGTTACTGAATGTAGCTTATGGATATTTTATTCTTCCTGAATCACTTCCCAAAGAAAACCGACGTAAGTTTGAACTTAAAAGAGCTAACCCAATGGGCTCACTAAAGCAACTGAAATCATTTCCTGGGATTTCAGGACTAGTGATCGTTTTTGGATTGATATATCTCGCGAGTCACGCCACTCAAAGTACGTGGACTTATTACACAATGGAGAAATTTGCCTGGGATGAGAAGATGGTAGGTATTTCACTGGGTGTTGTTGGGCTTTGTGTCGCTATCGTGCAAGGAGGATTAACACGAATTGTAATTCCGAAAATAGGAGAAGTAAAATCCGTTTATTTCGGTCTGACGATTTCCTGTCTTGGATTCATAGGTTTTGCTTTTTCGCCCACAGGAGCCATTATGATGGCAATGATAGTTCCATATTGTTTGGGAGGATTTGCAGGACCATCGTTACAGGGAATTGTGTCTAATCAAGTTCCGCAAAACCAGCAAGGCGAACTTCAGGGAGCCTTAACCAGTCTGGTTAGTTTTACATCAATATTTGGTCCGCCCATGATGACCGGTTTGTTCGGATATTTTACTTCAGATGCGGCACCTTTTCAGTTTTCAGGAGCACCATTTTTTATGGGTGCAATTCTGGTTTTAGGAGCGCTTATATTTGCCATTCGTATTCTCAGCACGAAGAACCCAGTTGAGGCATAGGCAGAAATTCTATTAATTATTAGAAAAACACTCTAATAACTCTTATTTTCAGAGAGTTGAAGGGCAGCCGAAAGGTGAGCTCTTCTTTTTATTTCAGAAACCGAATACAAGAAAGATCATGAGTAAGATCCAATATTTATCGCAGGAAGGGTACGATAAACTAGATGCAGAATTAAAAGACCTTAAAACAAGAGGTCGTAAAGAAGTTGCTGAAGATATCGCTGAAGCACGTGCAAAAGGTGATTTAAGTGAGAATGCAGAATACGATGCCGCTAAAGAGGCACAAGGACACATGGAAGATCGTATTACAAAACTCGAGGACATTCTGGCAAACGCTCGTGTGTTAGATGCGACAGAACTTGATCTGTCACAGGTACGTGTTTTAACAAAAGTCACTATTCTGAATAAAAAGATGAACAAGGAGATGCAATATACTTTAGTTTCTCCGAATGAAGCTGACTTTAAAGCCGGTAAAATTTCTATTGAATCTCCGATCGGTCAGGCATTAGTAGGAAAAGCAGTTGGTGATGTAGTAACAGTAACCGTTCCTGCAGGCGAGCTCGAATTAGAGATCAAGAAAATCGAAATCTAAATAGGCCAGGCTTTGGAAAAAAAGCTCATTGACGTATATCCTTACAGAATAAACGGCAAGAACGTTGAGTTTTTGATCTTAAAGCGTTCTTCCAAAAAAATATATGCCAATCAATGGCGGATGGTAGGCGGTAAAGTTGTAGAAGGGGAAACCTATTGGCAAGCTGCTATTCGTGAACTGAAAGAAGAAATTTCAGAAAAGCCTTCTAGTTTCTGGACGGTTCCATCGGTAAACTCTTTTTATGAACACAAATCAGATACCATTCATCAAATTCCGGCATTTGCAGCGAAAATAGAATGGACTGATGAACGTATTGAACTGGACGACGAACATACCGGATATTTATGGGTTAAAGCTGACCAAATCAATGAGTATATTCATTGGCCGGAACAAAAAAGATTGATACGACTGATAAACGATATCCTAATCAACCAACAAATCCTACCAGAGTGGATCATAGATCTGAAATAACTAAATTATTTTCTTTCATTTTTGTTTGGTTGATAACCTGCAGTTCACTGCTTTCTCAGGATAATTATGGAAAATATACGTTCACACCGGCTCCTGATGTGTGGTATAATTCTGTTGACGGAGTTCGTTTAGGGATCAGAGTTTTAGGTGAACACGAAGGTTCTTTTAAAGATGGTCCGCATCGTCTTGATGCAGGTTTATGGGTGGGGACAAATTTCCCCGACAACCCGATTTCTTACTATCTAAGTTTTACTGAGCCTGTTAGGTCAATATCAGATTTTGGTGAAGAGGGAAGTGTTCAGGCTGTTTCCAGTATAAGAACGGGATTTTCAAGCCATTCTCTTTCACTGAATAAACGCTGGCAAGACGGATTTAATGAACTCAGATACAAAGAAGTTTCTGCTTCATTTTCTCAACAAAAGATGTACGATGTTGCGTACCGACCGTATCCAATACAATGGTCTTCCGGTTGGAAATCACTGGCAGGTATTGAGTTTATGTTGCACAACGAATCTGATGAGAAGACTTTTGAATTAAATCTGGATTTTCAGCAGAATCTCAATCCTGAAAGCCCTTCATTTTCTGTTCTAAATGCTGAAATATGGAATAAGCTGTCTTTAAATGAGCATTTTGGCTTAGCATTACGAGTATTTGGCGGATTTACTTCTGATAATACAGCTCCTGAATTTCTGTATACTGCAAGTTATGCACAACCGATCAACTGGCTTGGAAACGGTATCAGCAGAGCCAAAGGAACGCTACCAACAAGCTGGCTTGATAATGGTCTAGCCCAAATTTCAGGTAGCGGGAACCTCAGAGGTTATACTGATACTCAATATTCAGATCTGAGTGTTGCCGGTTTTAACTCCATTGTAGCTCTTAATACCGAATTTGAATTTCCGAATCCGATCAATAGTTCTTTGAAGAATGGAATGATAGGTGAATTCGTGTTTTTGAAAAGCTATGTTTTTGCTGATGTGGGTACTGTATTTGAAGATAATCCTGTATTACTTGATGCAGGAGTTGGACTTCAGTTTTCGATAAATATTCCTGATTTTCTGGGTAAGCCCAGAGGATTTGCCCTCAGATATGAAATACCTTTCTGGATATCGGAACCTGATGCCGGCAAGTCAAGCTTTGAGTTTAGAAATTTGATCGGTTTTGGAGCTGTAATCTCACTTTGATATGAAAGTACTGGTTATAAATTGTGGTAGTTCTTCTATAAAGTATCAATTGATACATACTGAAGACAGAGAAACGCTTTGCAAAGGCTTGGTGGAACGAATCGGAGCAGTTACATCCATTATAAGACAGGAATGGAAAGGAGAGAAGCCGGTAAAGAAATCGCTGGCCCTGGACAATCATACAATTGCTCTAAAGACGGTGATGGAGCTACTTGTTGGTGCGGATAATGATTATCTGTCATCATTGGATGAAATTGAGGCTGTAGGGCATCGCGTTGTTCATGGCGGCGAGACATTCAAAGATTCAGTACTTATTGATGAAGATGTAGAAGAAGCTATACAGGAAGCTTTTGACATTGCGCCCTTGCATAACCCTCCTAATTTGCAGGGAATAAAAGCTGCCAAAGAGCATCTGCCTGACGTTCCGCATGTAGCCGTTTTTGATACAGCTTTTCATCAGACGTTGCCTTCAAAAGCGTATTTGTATGGTATTCCAAACCGACTTTATCGCAGATATAAGATTCGTAGATACGGTTTTCACGGAACCTCTCATTATTATGTAAGCCGAAAGTATTACAAATTAGCTGATGTAAAAAAGAAGGGGTCCAAAATTATTACCTGTCATTTAGGAAATGGAGCTTCCATCACAGCCATTAATGATGGCGAATCTATCGATACAAGCATGGGTTTTACTCCGCTAGAAGGCTTGGTGATGGGAACACGTTCCGGTGATATTGATCCTTCTATCTTATTCTACCTCATAGAGAAAGAGGAATTATCTTTGGCGAATGTTCATGCTCTTTTAAACAAGCACAGTGGTTTGCTAGGTCTAAGTGGTTATGCCGCAGATATGAGAGACTTGATTGAAGAAGCGGAAGATGGTGACAAACGATCTCAGGAAGCAATTGATGTTTTTTGTTACCGGGCTAAGAAATATATAGGTTCATATATAGCAAGTATGAATGGAGTGGATGCTATTATCTTTACCGGGGGGATTGGTGAAAACTCTTCCTTAATAAGGTCTAAAATACTTTCGGATATGGATTCGTTTGGTATAGAAATAGACGAGAGTAAAAATAAATTATCCGGAGAGAAACCATTGATCAGTTCTGAAGATTCTAAAGTGGGAGTATATGTTATTCCAACAAATGAAGAACTTGTAATCGCTATTGACGCAGCAAAGATTGCAATTACTTCAAAGCAAACCCCGTGGGCCTGATGAAAAATATTATCAGAATTATACTTCTTTTTCCGGTAGTCTTTTTGATGGCATGTTCCACCACAACCTGGATCGTAGAAAGCCAGGAAGAAGTTGACAGAGGAGATTATAAACTACTGAATTCAAAATTATTTCTTCAAAAAGTAGGTAAAGTCACTCCTGAGCTACCTGTAGCTCAATTCCGACTTAAAGCAGCAAATACTTTTGAATATGCTCAACGAATTAAAACGGACCGATATATTCAAAAATATCGTCCAAGATGGGGCTTCTTGGCATTAGGAATGGCTTCCGCTTCTTTGGGCACCTATTCAGCACTTGAATTCTCAGAATCCAATAAACAAGGTCAGCAAATTGCGCTTTTTGGTGCGAGTGCAGCTTTACTTGGGGCTTCTTTTTTGAATATGAAACCAATAGGCGAGCCTCAGCCAACAGGTGAAACTAGATTGTTAAGAAGAACCGGGGTATTTGTAGATACCGATACCCTTGATGCTACCATTAACTCTGAACAGCTTGCTTCCTATTCTATTAGGTACAGGGACCGGGTTTTATTAGAAAACACAGATACAAAAATCACTGGAAATAATTTATCGATCAATTTTCTGGAGGAGTTAAATCCGGATATATTTCCCGGTGAAGAGGATATTTCAATTGATCTTGATATAACGTTCAATGACAGTTTATACAGCTATGAAATTCCTATAAGATCAATTTTTGATCCATTTGTTGTTGTAAGCACCACGGTTACTGCCTTAAGGAATGAAGCTCGCTCAAATTCTCAAAACATTTTAACAGACCTGGCTCAAGGCAGTCAATTAAGACTGGTTGAGACACAAGGAGATTGGGTAAAAGTACTCTATGGTATTTCTGAAAATTGGGTTTCAGCCAACGATGTGGATATTATTTGGAGACCCTCTCAATTTTCCCGTGAACTTTCTGTTGTGGCAATCCCTAATGTCCCTTTTGGTAGTGTGGACGTTGAAAGGGATATCCCTAGATTAGCTGAGGATGACAGACGGCGTTGGGGATTTATAATTACCAATCAGGGTTACAGCGGAGATTTACCCGAGAAAGCATACGCATATAGAGATGGCCAACTAATTGAAAAATATTTTAATAATGCGCTGGGAATAGTTCCAACTCAAACAATAAAATTCCAGGATATTTCGGGGAATCAAACAGCTGTTAATGGATTTAATCGTTTGGTATCCAGAATAAATAATCGAGAAGTTGATCTAACTGTTTATCTTAACGGATATGCAGAAATAGACCCTCAAACAGATAAGGTCTATTTTCTGGGTACATCATCTGATAGTGTTGCTTCTCGAATTGATTTGAATTCTTTGCTCGATGGATTTGCTAACCTTCCTGTACAGAAATTATCAATTATCGCTGATATTGATTTTATAAAAGGTTCATCAAAGAGAAATTCATTAGATCTTCTGGCTGCAACAATTACAACACAAGTTCCAAATTCAACAGTTGTATTTTCGTCGAATACTGACCAAAGGTCTTATATTTATGCCGAACCAAACGGAGTTCAAAAAAGACACTCCATTTTTACATACTTTTTGGCTGATGCTATCAAAAAAAGAAATACAAATTGGACTGAAATAAGAAAGTATTTGGAAAGGAATGTATCATTTACTTCCCGCAGTATTTTTAATGCCGCTCAGGATATTCGCTTTTTCGGTAGTGATACCTTAAGCCTTACCGACTGATGGGGTTTCTTTTTCTTACACTGAGTGCTGTTTTCTCCCTTTCTGTTGCTCAGGTTTTAAAGTTAGTTGAAGTGCGCTCCTTGCGTGTATTAAATGTGCTGGTTATCAATTATCTGGTTGCTGTTATAATCAGTGTTTTCTCAACAGACTGGAATGGATTTGAAGAGCCGACAGGCTTAATTCCAATTCTTATCCATTCAGCCATTCTAGGGTTTTTGTTCATTGCCAATTTCATGATCTACAGCAAGAGTATCGATAAAAATGGGATGGGAATCAGTATCGCCGCGATGAGAATGTCATTAGTGTTTCCAATTCTTTTAAGCTTGATGATCTATAATGAAGATGTAACGACAGGGCTGATCCTGGGGATAATACTCTCTTTCGTATCTTTAATATTGCTGGTTCCTTCACTAAAAAAAGATCGTAGAGTACAACTCAAATTCGCAGTATTACCTGTTCTGCTTTTCTTTATTTCAGGGATCACTGATTCGGGGTTAAAGGTTTTTGAACGAGAATTTTCATTGTTTTTTGATGAATCTCAGTTTTTATCAGCACTCTTCTTTTTCGCATTTCTAACCGGATCTGTAGTTCTTTTAGTTCGAGGTCAATTTAATTTCAAAATGAAAGAGTTGATCTATGGAGTTTTACTGGGAGTTGTGAACCTGTATTCTTCCTATTTTATTTTATTAGCTTTGAAGGAAATCCCGGGATCGATCGTATTCCCTTTGGTGAACTTAAGCATTGTTTTTGCAGGAACTTTTATAGGTGTTATCTTCTGGAAAGACCGACCTGATAAAAGACAATGGATCGGGTTGGCATTAGCTTCAATATCAATTTTTTTACTGGTTGCCTGATATGAGTATCATTGAGTCTATTAGAGAAAAAGCCGCATCAAAGAAAAAGAAGATTGTACTCCCGCGATCATCCGATGAGCGTGTGATTAAAGCAGCTCAATTTCTTCAGAATGAAGGTTTAGCTGATGTAATTCTTCTCAGCAATAAAGATTCCAAGGTTGAAACTCAGAATAGTGAAGTTCTTGATCCTGAAACTGATATTAAATTACAGGAATTTGCAGAAGCTTTTTATCAGAAAAGAAAACACAAAGGAATCACCGAAGAGCAAGCTTTAGAGATAGTAAAAGATCCATTATTTTTTGGAGCTTCTTTGGTTTCAGCAGGATATGCCGACGGTTGTGTTGCCGGTTCGGTTTCAACCACAGGTGATGTTCTGAAAGCCGCCATTCAAACCATCGGACTCAAAAAAGGCTCGAATGTAGTTTCCAGTATTTTCCTGATGAGCTTTCCGGATGGCAAAGTGTTTTCCTATGGTGATTGTGCGGTTGTTCCTTATCCGACTTCAGATCAATTAGCTACCATAGCTTTTGATTCTGCTGTCTCACACAAATTGATAACCGGAGAAGAACCTAAAGTTGCGATGCTTTCATTCAGTACAAAGGGAAGTGCTCAACACGAAAGGGTGGAGCTGGTTCAACAAGCTTTCGAGAAATTGAAAGAGTACAATATAAATTTCGCTGTAGACGGAGAGCTTCAATTCGATGCTGCTTTTGTAGAATCAGTAGGAAAGCGAAAAGCTCCAAACTCAGAAGTAGCCGGTAATGCAAATGTATATATTTTTCCGAATCTGGATGCAGGAAATATTGCCTACAAGATCACTGAACGTCTAGCCGGAGCTGCAGCAACCGGGCCAATCATTCAAGGACTTGCAAAACCGATGATGGATCTTTCCCGCGGTTGTGAATGGGATGATATTGTGAATACGGCTTGTGTTTGTAGTTTGATGGGTAATTGATGTTTGAACTTTTTAACTCGCAGGGATGAATCCCATGCTAGCTTTTATACGAAGTTATCACAAAGAACATAAGCTAGAAAGGACTTCAGTCCTTGGATTTCTTTATCTGTTAATAAATTTCGTTCTTTTTTTTCGGAATAAATCAAATCTCAATTTCCACACTTCAACATTGAATATTCGTGATTCAACATTCCAGCGGTATCTATCTCATCAATAAACTTTCTCAATCACATCTAATTTAGTTCTGAATCGGATATTTTGTATCTTTGGACAGAATCTAAATAAGCATATAAAACGTTGAATGAACGACTGTTAAAGATGGTTAAATCAACGTTAATCAAGATAAAATTATAGACGCACATGAGTGAAGAATTAAGTGACGGTGTAAAAGAGCTTGAGTCGATGATCGGCGAAGAGTATAAGTATGGATTTACTACCGATGTTGAATATGAAGATTTTCCAAAAGGAATCAGCGAAGAAATCGTTCGTGAGCTTTCAAGAGTAAAAGAAGAGCCGGAATGGATGACTGAATTCCGTGTTAAGGCTTATCATGCCTGGAAAGAAATGGAAGAGCCAACATGGTTTAATGCTACATACAAAAAACCAGACTTTGAAAACATGCTGTATTATTCAGCACCAAAGAAAAAGCCTCAATTGGATAGTATGGATGATGTAGATCCAAATATCCGCGAGACTTATGAAAAGCTTGGAATTCCGTTAGAAGAACAAAAGATGCTTTCCGGAGTTGCTGTAGATGCGGTATTTGACAGTGTTTCTATCTTTACTTCCTTCAAAGAAAAGTTAGCAGAAGCAGGAGTGATCTTTTGCTCAATGTCTGAAGCAATTAAAGAGCATCCGGAATTGGTTAAGAAATACATGGCTTCTGTAGTTCCTGTAAGAGATAACTTTTACTCAGCATTGAACTCAGCTGTATTTTCTGACGGATCGTTTTGCTACATCCCGAAGAATACAAAATGCCCAATGGAGCTTTCAACCTATTTCCGTATCAACAATATGGAATCTGGTCAGTTTGAAAGAACATTGATCGTAGCAGAAGAAGGAGCAAGTGTAAGCTATTTAGAGGGCTGTACTGCTCCGATGTACGACGAAAACCAATTACATGCTGCGGTTGTGGAACTTGTGGCTTTAGATGATGCCGATATTAAATACTCAACCATTCAGAACTGGTATTCCGGTGATGAAAACGGTAAAGGTGGTATTTATAACTTTGTGACAAAGCGTGGTATCTGCAAAGGAAAGAATTCTCACATTTCATGGACTCAGCTAGAAACAGGTTCAGCAGTAACGCTGAAATATCCATCTGTGATCTTGAAAGGTGATAACTCAGTTGGAGAATTTTACTCTGTAGCTGTAACTACAAAAAAGCAACAAGCTGATACCGGTACAAAAATGATCCATCTTGGTAAGAACACCAAGAGTACGATCATCTCTAAAGGTATTTCGGCAGGACAGTCTAATAACAGTTACCGTGGAGAAGTGAAAATCTCCAAGAATGCTACCGGATCGAAGAATTACTCAGTTTGTGATTCTATGTTGATCGGACAAGAATGTGGAGCTCATACTTTCCCGTATATCTCATCAGAAAATCCTTCCAGTAGTGTTGAGCATGAAGCTACAACATCCAGAGTAGGTGAAGAGCAGATCTTTTATCTGATGCAGCGCGGAATCAGTGAGCAGGATGCCATTTCCATGATCATCAATGGATTTGTTAAAGATGTATTGAAAGAACTACCTCTTGAATTCGCAGTTGAAGCAAACAAGTTGCTTGATGTGAAACTGGAAGGTAGTGTAGGGTAGAGATGTTAGGTCATTCCGGGCTTGACCCGGAATCTGTGTAGGTTCAAAATTTAGATACCCCACAGATCCTGAAACAAGTTCAGGATGACGAACTTGAAAAGAAATTAAATAAACAAACAAAAGTAAAAAGCAGAAATAGTGTTAGAAATTAAAAACTTACACGCCTCAGTTGAAGGCGAAGACATTGAAATTTTAAAGGGTGTTAACCTGAAAGTTAATGCCGGTGAAATCCATGCGATCATGGGACCTAACGGAAGCGGTAAAAGTACGCTGGCTAAAGTTGTTTCAGGTCATCCGGAGTATGAAGTAACCCAGGGAGAAATTCTATTCAACGGTGAAGACATTACTGAACTGGATGCTGACGAAAGAGCTCACATGGGTTTGTTTCTGGCTTTTCAATATCCTGTTGAAGTTCCGGGCATTACTAACAAGACGTTGCTCAGAGAAGCTTATAACACTATTGCTCGCGCAAACGACCGCGAAGAATTAGATCCGTTGGAATTTGAAGATTACATCACTGAAAAGCTTGACGTGATCGAAATGAAGGATCAGTTTTTAAGCCGCTCTATCAATACTGGTTTTTCCGGTGGTGAGAAAAAGAAGAATGAGATCTTCCAGATGGCGGTATTGAATCCGGTTCTATCTTTCTTAGATGAAACCGATTCAGGATTAGATATCGATGCACTTAAAGTTGTTTCTGATGGCGTAAATAAAATTGCTAACAGTGAGAATGCTATTGTAATGATCACTCATTATCAAAGATTGCTAAATTATATCAAGCCGGATCATGTACATGTGATGATGGCGGGTAAGTTGATCAAGTCCGGTGGATTTGAATTAGCTGAAGAGCTTGAAGCAAACGGCTACGATGCACTGGAAAAAGAATTAGTATTAAACGGCGAGGCTCAATAATGAGTGAAGTTATCCAAAGAGACACGATGTTATCGTACATAACAGGCTCTGTGGAAAGCAGTGCTGAAAGTGTGGCGATTCGTGCAATTAACGAAAGAGGAAGAGAAGATCTCGAAAAAACTCCGTTTCCAACTCGTAAAGACGAAGACTGGAGATTTGTTGATCTGAAATCTATTACGAAAAGTCAGTTTTGTAAGCTTGAAGAAGCGAATGCAGCTGATGTAGGAGATATTTCTGAGCATTATCTGCCGGAGGCAATGAATTGCCGTTTGGTCTTTGTAAATGGTGTTTATAACGAAGAATTATCTTCTGTTGAAGATCTTCCGAACAATGTTATTGTAGGAAACCTTGCTGCTAACGCTGATAACAATTCAGTTAAAGAGCACTTGGGAACCATCACAAATTACGATGACGATGTATTTGCTCCATTTAACGATGCTGCTTTTACAGACGGAGCTTTCATTTATGTTCCTGAAGAGACTGTAGTAAGAACTCCGATTCATATTCTGAATGTGTTTACAGATGCTGAAAAAGCTTTTTACGCAACTCCTCGTTTGTTATACGTTGGTGAAATGTTCTCTAAGTCTACGATCATTGAAGAGCATATCGGCTTAGCTGATAATCAGTATTTGAATGTTCCTGTTACTGAATTCAAGATGTTTACAGGATCAAATGTACATCATGCTAGAATTCAAAGAGACAGCAAAAATGCTTCTCATGTTTCTCGTCCGATTGCAATACTGGACAAGAACGCAGAATACCACTCATACACGATCTGTTTGGGAGCGAAATTATTCCGAAACGATCCAAGAGTAATTCAGAATGCTGAAGAAGTGAACTTTACTGTTGATGGATTGGTATTGATCGATGGCAACCAGATTGCAGATACGCATTCAATTATGGATCACAGATTTGCTCATGCAGGAAGTCATCAGCTACATAAAGTAGTGGTAAATGACAGTGCGCATTCAGTGTTCAACGGAAAGATCTTTGTAGCTAAAGATGCTCAGAAGATCGATTCTTTCCAGGAAAACAGAAATTTATTGCTTTCTGAGAATGGTAAAGTAAACACAAAGCCACAGCTTGAAATTTTTGCTGATGACGTATTGTGTTCGCACGGTGCTACCATCGGTCAGCTTCAGGACGAAGAAGTATTTTACCTTCAAAGTCGTGGGTTGACAGAGCAGAAATCACGTGAGCTTTTGGTGTACGCATTTGCGTTAGAAAGCGTTGAAAGTATGGAAGTGGAATCAGTAGAGAAGCTTTTACTGAGCGAAGTTATTGAATACACGAATAGAGACAATAAATAGATCTTTGTCATTTCGACGAGAGGGAGAAATCTGGAAATAGCTTTCGAAGTAAGTTTTTAGATTTCTCGCATCCGCTCGAAATGACAGATAAAAATGTAGATGAACAACCCTACAACCGACATACCAACTAAAATAAACTGGGAAGAAATAAGAGCTCAGTTTCCCGTGCTTCAGCAAGAAGTGAACGGTAAGAAATTGGTGTATCTGGATAATGGCGCTTCAAGTCAGATGCCGAAGTCGGTGAGTGATCGTATTGATGCTTATCACAAAAATGAGCATGCTAATGTGCACAGAGGAATTCATTCTCTGAGCCAGAAAGCTACGGATGCTTTTGAGGCAACAAGAAGTAAAGTTCGTGATTTCATCAACGCCGGAAGCTTGGAAGAGATCATCTACACAACCGGAACTACCGATTCTATCAATCTGGTAGCCCAAAGCTACGGACGTAAGAATTTTAAAGCCGGTGACGAGATTCTTGTTTCAGAAATGGAACATCACGCGAATATCGTGCCTTGGCAAATGATCGCTGAAGAAACAGGAGCGAAGCTGAAAGTCATTCCAATGAACGACAAAGGCGAGCTCATCATGGACAAGTTCTATGAATTGTTTTCTGATAAAACCAAAATGGTAGCTGTTGTTCATGTTTCGAATGCATTAGGATCGATCAATCCTGTTGAAGAAATTATAGCAGCAGCTCATAAACGAAATGTCCCTGTACTGATCGACGGAGCACAAGCTGTTCCTCATTCAAAAGTGGATGTTCAGGCTCTGGATGCCGATTTCTACGCATTCTCGGCTCATAAAATGTGTGGACCAACAGGTTTTGGAATTTTATACGGCAAGAAAGATCTGCTAAACGCAATGCCTCCGTACAGAGGTGGTGGCGATATGATCGACAAGGTTACGTTTGGAAAAACAACCTGGAATGATCTTCCGCATAAATTTGAAGCAGGAACTCCTCCGATCTCAGCTGGAATTGGATTGGGTGCAGGAATTGATTTTCTGAATCAGTTCGGAATGGAAGCTATTGCTGAAAGAGAGCACGAATTGCTCGAATATGCTACTGTGAAACTAAATCAGATCGAAGGCTTGAAAATTTTAGGTACTGCTGATAAAAAAGCTTCTGTGATCTCATTTTTGTTGGATGGAATTCACCCAACTGATGCCGGTACTATTCTTGATCAGCAGGGAATAGCTGTTAGAACAGGACATCATTGTGCCCAACCGATCATGCAGCATTATGACATTCCGGGCACGTTAAGAGCTTCCCTTTCGTTTTATAATAACGAAGAGGACATCGACAGATTGGTAGAAGGAATTGAATTAGTTAAAGAATTTTTTGGATAAATAAGTAAACATTATGGCTAAAATTAAAGAAATAGAACGTACTCCTAATCCTGATGCAATGCGTTTTGTATTGGATGAACCGCTTACAAACGGAACAACCCGTTCGTTCGAGAGCAGCGTGGAAGCAGAAGGCGACGACCTTGCGTCTGCTTTGTTTGCTATCGACAGCGTTATCAATGTGTATTATGTTGATAAATACGTGACGGTTACGCAGGACGGTAAAGCTGTTTGGTCTGAATTACTCAGAAAATTGGCTCCTCCGATCCGCGAAGCTGAACCGCAAATGGGTGTGGAAGACGATTCTGAAGTTCACGTAAGTAAAGAAGCTCAGGAATCTGATGATCCACGTTTGATCGAGATCAATAAGATGTTGGATGAACAAGTTCGACCGTATCTGTTAGCTGATGGTGGTGGACTGAAAGTTCTCGGACTGGAAGAAAACCGTTTAAAGGTTCATTATCAGGGAGCTTGCGGAACTTGTCCAACAGCAACCACAGGGACGTTATACGCCATCGAAAGTATGGTAAGACGTGTTGATCCCGAGATTCAGGTAATTTCAGTTTAGAAGGCAACATCATGGATATTTCCATAAGCGACAGAGCTATAGAAAGAATCGATCAGATTCGCACCGAGCAAAACGTACCGAAAGATGCGTTTCTGAAAGTTGGTGTGGTTAGCGGAGGTTGCTCCGGCTTAACCTATGATCTTGATTTTGACAGCGATGTTGAACCTCAGGAAAATGACAAAGTTTTTGAGTTAAACGGAATGAAAGTTCTGGTGGATATGAGAAGTTTTCTGTATCTGGCCGGAACCGAGCTTGATTACACCGACGGTTTAGAAGGAGAGGGATTCCATTTTCATAATCCCAATGCCTCCAGAACCTGCTCTTGTGGAGAGAGTTTTTCTATATAATTCAAAGTTCAAAATTTTGAATTCTTAATTTTGAATTATTTCGAAGTAGTATGAAAGATCAAATCGTAAATAAGGTTAAGGCTAATTCAAAGCTCAAAACTTTAGACCTTGCTAAGTTATTCTATGATTCCACTCCAATTGCGGAGCTGGACATCAAGCAATTTCTGCATATGGAAATGTTGTTGAAGGAAAAAGATTTTCGTCAGCATTTAAAAGATTTTGATTGGTCAATGTTTGAAGGAAAGTACTTATCTGTGTACTGTTCTACCGATGCCATAATTGCTCCATGGGCCTGGATGTTGATCACAAGTTATGCCAATCAATTTGCTGAAGAAGTATTTCATCTTACTCCAAAAGAAGTCACCCACGAACTCTACCGAAGAAGGGTAGAAGCTTTTGATTGGAGCGCCTACCAAGACAAATTCGTACTCTTAAAAGGTTGCGGAGATATTCACGTGCCTGATTCCATCTATTTACTGGCTACCAATAAGTTAATGGGAACAGCCAAGAAGATCATGTACGGCGAAGCTTGCTCATTCGTTCCAGTTTGGAAGGGTTGATTTTTTAGTTATTGGATATTAGTTAATAGTTCAAGCATCTCGCTTGGACTATTTTTGTATTAAGGGCAGTATATTAATCCCGCACAAGCGCGACGCTTGCGCTAGGTTGGGGAAGATTATGTGTATTTAAGAACGACATTAGTAATTAAGTCATGTATGAATTCTTCAGTTTGAAGTCTAGATATAATTATTGTAGAAGGATGAGCAGCACTATTTCTTCTTCCTAATTTTTGATTTAGTATTTTGTAAACATCGTTCGTAATAATTCCGGCAGATTTGGCTACTTGAATAAGTTCTGATTCTTTAAGAATCGAAAAGTCATCGAAGTCTTTTATTGAAGAAACCTTGGCCTTTGGATAGGTTTTAGGGAGCTGGTCATTAAATTCAATAAGCTTATTCTTAAAAATATACACTTCTAAATGATAGTAGCTCATGTTCCATATCATTATTACCGTAGCTCTATATGCTTCAACTGTATAACATCTTAAAGCTTCCTCAAAAAATACTTTATCACTTTGATCAGGAATTTTAGATTCTAAATCCTTCAATATTTTTAGCACTTCAAGTGTAGAAGCTTTTTTTCCGAACTTATCGTTAAAATAATCATACTGAATTCCAGTAAGTTGATAAAAACCCTTTCTCTTTTTTATAACTTCTGGAGGTCTCTTTTTTATAAGACCATTAATAAATGAGTTAGTATTTGAAGGTTTAGTAAGCCTTGCTAATTCAAAACATTTATTAATCTCAGATGAACTAAAATTATCACGATTTGAAGTAGCCTCTTTGTACCATAAGAAGAATTTTATCTTTTTAACAGTATTCCAAGATTCAAAATCTCTTATTGAATCAATTAACTTTTTTAAATCATCAATCATTACGACGGTGTAGTCATATCGTTGACTAGATTCTCACCAACATGGTTGATAGCATATGCGCCTGTAGCTTCTCCATTATTAAAAGCTCCATTTGTAGATTTAAGGCTTCTTAACGGCTGTAATATATCTGCAGGTACAGACCACTTCATAAACTTAAAACATGTATATATGTGCTCCTTTGATATTTCTTTAATACCTAACTTCTCTTTTAACCAATAAGCAATAACTAAATATTTCTTTGAGTTACTTGTTGGATTAGTATTCTTAACAAACTCTTCAAAATTTGGTGAGCCTTTCTTTAAGTCTAACTCAATTACATCAGGCGTAGAATAGGTTCGTTTTGTTTTTCTTGTAGAATTAGAATTCTTTTCCTCGATATTATTCTCTGAATTACTTTCTAAATCCAATTCTTCAATTACTTCTGCTTCTTCAAGAAGATTATCAATTACTTCTTTTGATTCTACTTTAAGAATATTGATTTTTTTATCAGATAGTGTATCAGCTATTGTTTTGATACCTTCTTTTAATGTCTCATTGTTACCTTCAAGTTCAAATAACAATACTTTTATTTTTCCATTGTCATCTTTTTTAGCCATAGTATTTTAATAGTTAATGTACAAATTTGGTTTAATGTCATTTTAACATAGGTTTACCTATAAAGCAATTAAACTTTCGAACAACTTTTCTACAAACTTATTAACATAAATGAAAACACTCCTGACAGGCTCTTCCCGCGGAATAGGTAAATCGATCGCTGATTTGTTGCTGGATAATGGTTATGAGGTGATTGGTACTTCCCGTTCAGCCATTAACCGCTCAACTAATAACTATACTCATATAGCTTGTGATCTGTCAGAAGAGCAAGAAGTTCAAAAGCTAAAGCACTTATTCACCGAAGACGAAATCCCCGAGGTAATAATTAACAATGCCGGAATATTCATGGAAGCTCAGTTTGAGGATTCTGATGATGATTGGATGGATAAATGGGATAGAACCCAACAAGTAAATCTTCGATCTATGGCTTTGATCTCAAAATGGGCGATCAATGCGTGGAAAGAAAGAGGAATAGAAGGGAGGATTATCAATATTGCTAGTCGTGCCGGAGTTCGTGGAGATACAGGCGAATACGCCGCTTATGCAGCCAGTAAAGCCGGAATGATCGCTTTCACCAAGAGCATTGCACGAAGTTTTGGCAATGACGGAATTACCGCTTACTCCATCGCTCCCGGTTTTGTGAATACCGATATGGCTCAAGGCTCAATAGAAGTGTACGGAGAGGAATATCTTACCAAAGGTCTTGCATTAGATTCCATCGCTCCACCCGAGCAAATCGCAGAAATGGTGCTGTTACTAGCTTCCGGAAAGCTAACACACGCCACAGGACAGACTTTTCATATTAACTCGGGTAGTTACTTGGTGTAGCTTTTTGCTAGCCACGGAAACACAAAGGCACGGAAATGAACTCGTCATCCCTGTGGATGTTAGATAATTCGTTGACAGTTTAATATTTATAATCGTAGAAAAATTCGCCCTTAGTATTTAAGACGGAATAGTGAACATGATCCGGATGCGTCTGCGAAGCAGGAATAATCCTTTCTGGTGAAGAGTGTACTAATTACCTCAGAATGAACGAAGACCTTTAGGATTATTCAGCGTAGGATCAGTGAGCCCGTCTTAAATAC
>OJFP01000453.1_pt1 | contig 29660 bp, 27 predicted proteins | sample 1594141 | NCBI WGS metagenome assembly OJFP01 (sample SAMN05416843, study PRJEB24817) | seawater metagenome | isolation source: Sea water | place: Canada:Atlantic | collected 2013-07 | reverse complement strand
TCATGGCGGAAACTCCGACGATGGTGGCGATACTGAAGGCGGCGGTGATGCCGAGACCTACGAGGATCAAGGAGGGAGTGAGGGTAGTGGCGGCGAAGAGGATAAGGGAAGTTTTCATGATGTTTTGTTTTTTAAAGTTTACGTTCTGTATGTAGAGAGGACGCACGAGAGGGCTCCAAAGTTGCAGAATTCGGAAAACTTTTTCTTAGCCCCCAATCTCGCAGGCTGATTCGATCTTCGGGTCCGGTTACTTTACTGACCGCGCTAGCAGGGGTTTAGTCCCCAATTTCCAGGAGACCAATACGCCCCGATACATTTCGACGGTGATCAATTCGGGCAACCGAGTTCGTCGGACTTGTAGTGACGCATGCTCCTCGTCGCGCCGCTTTTCGCCGTTAGTTGGGCCGCCCAGATCCCTAGGCCGATGGCGATATCTTGGCGGTGGCCCAAAACAAAGATCGGCGGGTGGCTCCGGGTTTATTTATGGTCGGCAATAACGAAGGCGGCCGGGTCAGAATAGACGGATGCGGGAAGAACCTGGAAGACGCCAATATCGGTGTGGTCGCGTTTGCCGTGGCCGTGAGCGAGGAGGATGTCGCCGTGCTTTTTCCAGTCGGTCCACGGGCCGAGATCGCGGGCTTCGGCGTCGTCAAATTTGTGCCAGAACATCCATTGGGAAACAAGGCCGGTGTCTTGGTCCACGTAGACGTTGTATTTGTTGTCTGGCGTGTTGCCGACCTCTTGGAAGGTGAGTTGCAGGACGTCGCACGTGGCGCCGGCGGGGTCGTCTTTCACGCCAACATATTGGAGCGTCACGCCGGAGTCCTTGAGTTTGTAGGGCATGGCGAGCCAGTAGGCGTCATTGATCCAGGCGCCTTTGGCGGAGGTGAGGGCTTCGGAGCGTTCGGTGCGGTCGGTGATTTCGACGCCCGCTTTCCAGGCGCGGCCTTCACCGGTGTTCAGGTTAGAGAGAACCGTGACGTCTTTGTTTTCGAAGCGATGATCGCCGGTGAACTTGTCCCAGACGTGGAGCCGGTTGCCAAAGAAGCGCCACGTGACGTGGCGGGTATTGTCCCACGCCTTGCGTCCACCCATGGCGACCATGGTGGCATCGGCAATAGCGATGGCCTTGGCGTCGGATTCGGCGAGATTGAACCCGGCTTGGGCGGGGTTGGAATCGGCCGCAATGGTCGTGACCGTGGACCCGATTAGAGTGAGAACAAAGAGAGGGGCGAGGAGAAGACGACGGGGACGCATGCTTCAACCAACACAAACGGCGGAGAATTTACGAGCCGACAATCAAGGGGCCGTGAGGGAAGGGTTTTTATTACAGAGAGCACAGAGGGGCCCTGAGTTCATGGGTTCCAGATTTCGTTCGGTTCCGGGGTGTGCACTCTTCGTTCTCTTTGTTACCTTCGGTGAAAACTATCGCTGGAGTGGTGCCCGGACGCTAATCGCTTCACTGGCTGCGGGATCGACTTGGTGGTTTAACAGCGCCGTGCTCACCGCTTCCTCATGAGTGTTACTCTCGTTTTCCTTCTTTCCCTTTTTGCCGCCGGTTATTTGCACGGTTCGTCCCATTCTGAGCGGCCGAACCTGGTCCTCATCGTCACCGACGACCAAGGTTACTGGGATGTCGGCTTCAACGGCTGCACCGATATACCCACACCTAACATCGATCGGATCGCTCATGAAGGCGCGCGGTTCGCTCACGGTCACGTCAGTTATCCAGTGTGTGGTCCGAGCCGCGCGGGGTTTATGACGGGGCGTTACCAAGGACGGTTCGGATTTCGGAATAACCCGACGCTTAACCCAGCCGACCCGATGGCGGGCCTTCCCGTCGAGGAGGACAACATCGCGGAGGTGTTGGATCGGGTGGGCTATCACTCTGGTATCATCGGCAAATGGCACTTGGGCACCCATCCAAAGTTTCGGCCGAATGTGCAGGGATTTGATGAGTTCTACGGCTTCGTCGCCGGTGGTCATCGTTACTTTCCGGAGGATCTGATTTACGAAGACATTGAGTCGGTCGATCGCAAAGGGGGGTGGTATAATACCAAGTTGCGGCGCAACGATGTGGCGGTCGAAACCGACGAATACCTGACCGATGAACTCTCGCACGAGGCGGTTGATTTCATCGCCCGCAATCATGCGGATCCGTTCTTCCTCTACGTGGCTTACAACGCGCCGCACACGCCGATGCAGGCGAGCCAGAAGTATCTCGATCGTTTCGATCACATTAAGGACCCACTGCGCAAAACCTACGCGGCCATGGTCAGTGCGGTAGACGATGGGGTGGGGCGTATTCTGGCGGAACTCAGTCGCCATAATCTCGACGAAAATACCTTAGTGGTCTTCATCTCCGACAACGGTGGGGCCGGCAACAACGGCTCGATCAACACTCCCTTACGCGGCACTAAGGGCACGCTCTACGAAGGTGGCATGCATGTGCCGTTCGCACTGCGTTGGACGGGTCACGTGCCCGCCGGGCTCGACTACCAGCACCCGGTCAGTTCGTTGGATATCCTCGGGACGATGGCGGGTGTGACCGGAGTTGAGATCGCGGCAGAGCGCCCGCTGGACGGCGTGAACCTCATCCCTTACCTGACGGGTGAGCGCGACGAAGCGCCTCACGAATACCTGTTCTGGGAGATGATCCGCAGCGGCGATGCGGCGGTGCGCCACGGGGACGACAAGTTGAAGGTGGCCTACAAAACCGACACCACGGAGCTCTTCGACTTGGGCGAAGACTTAGGTGAGACCACCGACCTCGCTACTGCCGAGCGTCGGAAAGCGGAGCGCCTCCGCAAAGAGTTGAGACAATGGACCCAGCAGTTGAAGCCGCAGCAGTTCGATGGTCTCGGCACTTGGGACCCTGCTACCAATCTGGCCCCCCGTCGAAAGTAGACCCGTGGGTGCTGCCTAACCGAACCACTTCCGCATCGCAGTCGTGAGTTGAGTCATGGCGGTCGCGGCTTCGTCGAAGGGTTCTGAGAAATGGAGGAAGCCATGCAGCATGCTCGGGTGAGTTTGTTCGGTGACCGGGACGCCGGCGGCCTGCATTTTCCGCGCGTAAGCCTGACCCTCGTCGTAGAGCACGTCGTAACCGGCGCTCAGCAAATAGGCTGGTGGGAGTCCCGCGAGTGACTCGGCGCGAAGGGGGCTGGCGAGTGGATGCGATCGATCGTCTGGGTTGGGCACGTATTGATCCCAAAACCAAACCATGAGGTCCCTGGTGAGGCCGAGATCATCAGCGAATTTGTGGTAGCTGGCCGTTTCGGTATCGGCGTCGGTGATCGGGTAGATGAGCCATTGTGAATGGATGGCTGGACCTGCGTTATCCCGTGCCTTCGAACATACCGCGGCGGCCAGATTGCCTCCGGCACTGTCGCCTGCGACGGCGATACGGGAGGTATCGATCTGGAGGTCTGTTGCTTGCTCGGAAATGTATTTGGTCGCAGCGTAGGAATCGTCGATTGCCGCCGGGAAGGCCGCGTCGGGTGCGGTGCGATAGTCCACGGATACCACCGACACGCCGGCTTGCGCACTGATGCGTCGACACAGGGTATCGTGGGTTTCGATGTCACCGAGCACCCAGCCGCCACCGTGGAAATACATCACGCACGGTTGCCGCCCACCGCCGACGGCGCGATAGAGTCGAACTCGAGGTCCGTTGGGTATTTGAATGTCCCGCGTGCTTGCTGGCTCCGGGCCGGTGCCGAAAATATCGGTGAGACTAGTGAAGATCTCCCGTCCTTCGGATGCGGGCATGTTCTCATACTTTGGCGGATTTTGTGCGGCGACTTCGGCGAGGAAGGCAGTGGCTTGGGGATCGAGATTCATGATGGGGTAGTGGCGGTTCGATTCTTCGGAGCTTCACATCACTGACGTCAATACGCATGGGGTGATCGTCTCAGGGCTTCAACTCGTGAGATCTAACGAGGATTAGTCTGATGTTGGCGACCTCGGTAAGCTCGGTCGACTTTCAGAAATATTCATTAGGTCGGTTCTCGCTAGGGCGACTTAAACGCGTTGGGTTTGGCGTCGTGGAATTCCCCCTCGCGCTACCCGGTGTTCATCCGGCCGTCGCCCGTAATTGATTATGAAAAATTGGACGCTTTCTCTCTCCTTCGCCTTAGTCTTGGGCGGTCTTAGTTCAACCGCTTCGGCCAATCACCACGGTGAGGACTGGTTACCCCGTTTCCTTGATCAGCTCGATCCCACGAGTGAAGTGAGCCAGAGCATCGCGGATCTGGGATCGAACCCTGCTCGAGAGCAGATCATCGAGACCGCCGCGCACTACTTCCGATCGCGCGCGCCGTTGGTTCCTCTTTGGGTGGTGCCGCTCGATAAAGCCGCGTCGGATAAAGATGTGGCCCGTTCGGACTTGGCGGTCGACCACGTGATCACGGAGCGCTCGGGGGTGTTTGAAATGCCGGATCAGCTGCCGTGGTTTGATGCCCCGCTAAAATTCGCGACGCTTTCACGGTTTCCTCATCTTGATTATCTGCTGCCCGCCTACGGCATCACGGGAGATGAGCGCTACGCCCGAGCCGCGGTCGGAGATATCATGGACTTCGTCGCACACGTCGATTTGGCGGATTCGGTTAATTTCCATGTGCAGGTCGACGCAAATTTGAACCCATGGAACTGGGTGCTGCTGCAATGGCGGGTCAAGCGATGGATCGATACGCTCGCCCATCTGCGCGAGTCACCGTCGCTGTCCGACGAAGATTACCTGCGCATCCTGCAATACACCTGGGACGAGGTGGACTGGTTGGTGCCGAACAAGATCCTCGGTCTGCACAACGGCACACTCGGTAACGCGGGCACGATTCTTTACGCGGCGCTGCAGTATCCCGAGGCGAAGTCTGCTGCGTTCTGGCGGAACGATTCGACCGCGCTGCTGGAGGGGTTTTTGGATATGGCGTTTTATCCCCGCGAATTTCTGATCGAACTCACGCTCGGGTATTCCGAAGGCACGCTGTTGATGTGTCGCAAGATGTATGAGTCCCTGCCGGCCTCGCCGGCCAAGGATCGGATCACACCCAAGCTCGAAGCGATTTTCGATGCGCATGTCGGTATGATGAAACCGGACCGTGGGATTCCCCGCTACGGCGATCACGGTATCTACGATATTCGGGATCGTATTCTAAGAAAAGGAGACGAACTTTTTGGACGCTCGGACTGGGGGCGGATCGCCGACGATCCCGCCGTGCGGGAACGGGCTGACGGTTATCAGTCATTTCCTTACGAATCCAATCCGTATTATCTCAGCGGATACTATGCCATGCGCGATGGTTGGGATGAGGCTGCGCAGTATCTGTCGATGGACGCGGGACCCTTCGGCACCAACCACCAGCACGGAGATAAACTGAGTATCACGGTCTCCGCCGATGGGGCACCGTTCATTGTCGATCCGGGCACCTCGCTCTACACGTCGGCCGAGCCCGGTCCGCGTCACGACCTGCGACTCGGGTTTCTCCACAACGTCATTACCGTAAACGGCATCGATCCGAACACGGGCTGGGACCGGCACTATGCGTTTGATGTGTTGGAGAACCGTTGGGTCACCAACCCCGTCTACGACTTCCTCGAAGGCACTTACGAATTCCGCAACAACCTGCTCGATGCGATGTGGCGGCGCAGCGTATTTTTCGTCAAAGGAGACTACTGGATCATGCTCGATGCGCTTTATGGCGACGGGGAACATGAGGTGGAGAGTAACCTGCAGTTCTGGATCGGCAACGAAGTGGATCTCTCCGCCCCGAATCGGGCGACCGCAACCTCCCCGAACGGCGCATCCCTCGATGTGGTGCAGGTTTTCGGCCACGAGTTGAAACCCGAGGTGCTCACGGGCGACAGCCATTTTCAAGGCACCACATTTTTGCGCCAGTATCCGAGCTCCGTCGATTGGCAGCCGGGCGGCCGCGGCTGGGTGGGCACCTTCGGCAATAATACGCCGTTGCCTGCGGTGCAGAACTATCCGGCGCCGGCGCTGTTGAAATCCGGCCGGGTCACGTTTCCGTTCAAGACGGTGACGGTCATGACGCCGTCGGTGGACAAGCAAGCCCGCCAAGCCGAGGTGCGCGTGCTCGAAGACAGCGCGGAAAAATTCGTGGTGGAGATCGAGGCTGTGCCAGGACAGGTGGATACGCTGACCTGGAAAATGCCGGCTTGGCCGGACCACGACACCAAGATTGCGGATGACGCCGGTTGGTGGGTGCGCCGCGTCGACGGGGCCGTGCGTCGCATCATCGTGATGAACCAAGACGTGGTTAAAATTGATTCGGGCCAGACGACCATCGCGCTGCGTTTTGATGGCGCCTTTGAAGGCCGCATCGATCGCATGGCTGACGGCGGTTGGTCCATCACCCCCGACGACTACAACGCCGTGACGCCGAAGCTGCTCAGCTTTGAAGTATCGCACGGAGGCCACGCCCATTCGTATGAGCCGACCAGCGCCCAACCTCTGGAACCCAACGCGACCACTCCACTGCAGTTAGTTCGGTGAGGTCCTTCGAGACATCCGCCGTCGCCGAGGCTTTGGCGAGACAAGGGGAGGGACCAGCTCCGTCTGGTCCGCGGTTGGAGTGGCTTTGTTGTTGTTCTTCGACTTCCCAAAGGGAACCCGTCGTCATCACCCCTTCGGGGCACGCCTTGCGGCGCACCATCTTCGCACTCTTGTGTTTCGTCTTCGTTCCTTCCTAGTCCGCCATCCCTGTCCGCCATAGTCCCGCTCTGCGGGACGAAGGCGGGAGTGACTTAGCACCTTCGCGTCTTTGCGTGAGAATAGCAGGCTGACGGTTTAGCACCTTTCGTGTTTTTTCGTGGGCCATCCCAGCAGGCTGACGGCCCCTTACCGGCTGCGGTCGTCGGCTAGCATGAGGAGGAGTGTGCCTTCGAGTTCGTGGGCCTTTTTGGGATTAGCCGTGAACAGGTCATTCATCTCACCCGGGTCCTGCGCGAGGTTGAAGAGCTGCCACGGTGGCTCGAACCGTTTGCCCTTCGGGGCTTGGCGTCCGCCTGAACCGTTACCGAGGATGAGTTTCCAATCACCCTCACGGATCGCGAACATCGCGCCGCCCGAATGATGGATCACCGGGGCGCGTTTGAATTTCGACTCGTTGCCGAAGAAGAGCGGCGTGAGATCAAAACTGTCCGGCGCGGCGACGGTCGGAGCGGGCATTTCGATGCCGGCCAATTTCGAGGCGGTGGCGAAGAAGTCCACGTGGCAAATGGGTTCGGCGGAGGTCGATCCGGCGGCGATCTTACCGGGCCAGCGCGCGAAGAACGGCACGCGATGTCCGGCTTCCCAGATGTCAGCCTTGGTGCCACGCCACGGTCCGTTGGCGGTGTGGTTACCTTCGTAGTAGCCTTGCACGGTATCATCCGCGACGTGGTCGGTTTCGTTCTGATCGGTCAGGCGATACATGTAGGAACCATTGTCGCTGGTGAGGATCACGACGGTCTCATCGGCTATGCCGGCGTCGTCGATGGCGTCGAGCACCTGGCCGATCGTCCAATCGACTTGGGTGACGAAGTCGCCGTAAGGGCCGAGGTCCGTTGAGCCCTCAAAACGGCTGTGGGGCATCACCGGTTTGTGTGGCGCGGTGAGCGGGAAATAGAGTAGGAAGGGGGAATCGCCTTGGGCATGTTTAGTGATGAACGAAGTCGCCTCGTGGGTGAGTTCATCGAGGCAGTCCTCGATGGAAAAGTCTGACCCGAGTTCACCTTTGCGCAGAAACTTGGGGAATTTGATCTCCGGTTGAGTTCGGTTGGGCAGGCCGGTGATCTTGTGGCCGTCGATGTAAACGTAGGGCGGGAAGTCGAGTGATGCGGGAATGACGAGCGAGCGTTCGAATCCGACATCGACGGGAGAGTAGGTCACGGGTTTGTGCCACGCCCATTCGTCGCCGTCTTTTTGGAAGCCGAGACCGAGATGCCACTTGCCGATGATGCCGGTCATGTAGCCGTGATCACGCAAGTGGGACGCGACGGTGGGGCGGTCGGTTTCGATCAGCGGTTCGCCGTAGCCATTGAGCACACCGCGTTTGAGTTTGCTGCGCCAGCTGTAGCGGCCGGTGAGGGTGGCGTAGCGGGTGGGGGTGCAGACGGCCGACGGCGAATGGGCGTCGGTAAACGTCATGCCCTCGGCAGCGAGCCGATCCATGTTGGGCGTCGGAATCTTCGACGCCGCGTTCAGCGCCTTCACGTCACCGTAGCCAAGGTCATCGGCGAGGATGAAAACGATATTGGGTGCAGCCGCGGTGGCGAACTGCGCGAGCAGCATCAACAACACGGAACCAAGAGCAAAACGGGGTAGGGAGATGCGGGAGTTTTGGACGGCCACTTCATTCCGGGCGAACCAAAAGCCTAAAACCTCGAACTGGGTTCACGTGGAGACGAACAAGGGTGAGCAAAAAGGAGTGAGTAAAAAGGGGGCAGTTCAATGATTCATGATTATGGCGATTCTATTCCTGAATCCCGCGATAGAATGTGGCCATCTCTTCGACTTTTTCGGTCTGATTTCTCAGTCAGCCCCAGTTGAAGATCATCACGCCGGTGGCTGGGCGGCGGGAACCGTGATCCAAAACCTCGCGGACTTGTTCAACCGGCACAGGCTCGCCCCAGTCGGAGAGCTGCACAATCGGCCAGATCCGGTTCCGTTCGTCCGGGTCTCCTTGGATGCCAAAGTGGTTTCCCAACCAAGCAGTCTGCCGCGAGATCCATGCCGGATCATAGTCGTGCCCAAATCGGGCGTGGTAAGGCATGATGCTGAAGACATCGATATATTCGCTTTGGGCTTTCAGATCGATGGCTAACTTTTCCCGAAGAGCTCCGTCGTAGTCGGAATCGGTCCACGGGCAATGATAGGTCCCGAGCAAGGCTGCGGGGCGGGTCTCGTCGAGGATAGAGCGAAACTCCCGGACCCAATCGGTGAACAGGTCGCAGCGCCATTGCACCCAGGTTTCCTTGTATTCTCTGAGCAGAAGTTCAGCCAGGTCTGGAGTGGTCAGATCTGGCAGCTCGGTCTTCGTCTCTCGGGCAAACTGATCAACACATCTCTCGCAGAAACAGGTATCGGGCATCGCCGGTTCGGCCCGTTCCCAACTCGCGTGACTGTGATGATAGTCCAGCCAGATGCCATCGATATCGAAGTTACTCAGCATCTCGCGAAACTCATTCATCCGAGACCGGCGATAGCCTACATGCGATGGGCAGATTCCCTGCCAACCATGAGGTGGAGGGGTCAAGATTCCGGACGGAGAGGAAAACACGAAAGTCGAACAACTCTTCAACCTGAAGGAAGACGTTGGAGAACGGCACAACGTCATCAATCAATATCCGCAAAAAGCGCAGGAGCTAAAGCAGCAGTTGGATAAACACTGGCACGAAATCGAACAGGACATTTAGGCCTACCGCTCATTTGCCCGCGGTATGAACCGGGGCAGTCAGAAAGACATCACGTCCTGACTTTTGACAAACTTTGGAGGCCGACGGTTAGCACTTCGATTTCCGTCTGCGCCCGACTCGACGATCGTGCGATGAAGCTGACCGATGTCCCCGGTTCATGCCACCCTCCTCTTTCCTGATCCATTACCCCAGCCCCGGATCAACGAAGAGTAATTCGATCTCATCCCCCTTGGGCGATGGCGGCGACAATCTCTTGTTTGGAGACTACGACGCCTCCGGGCTGTTCGACCGTGATCACAAAGGCCACCGGACTATCCACGCGTAGCGCCGCCCGGATGGGCACCAGCACTTCACCCTCTCCAACGGGTATATCAAAGACGCCTCCATCCACCGGGCGTTCATCTCGCTCCGGATCGACGATCCAAAGTTGATACTGAGCTTGAATCGGGTCGTTCGTCGGTAGCCCGCTGAAACGCATGAACCCCGTTTGGCCATCGTCGGTCCACACCACGTCGCCCTCCAGGTTTTCGAAATCAGTGGTGCCAACGAAATCCAGTCGAATGGTTTCCTCTGCTTGCATCAGCGCCAGGCGTTGGTCGGCTGGTGAGATTTCGGTCGGAGTCTCGGACGATGGTATGAGCAGCACTATCGCAAAACACGCTGCGGCCGCCCACCCGAGGGCTGGTTGCCGCCAGAAAGGAATCACCGCGGCAGTCGTCACGCGGGGAGTCTCTGCCGCGAGGGGAGTATAACGCACCGTGTCGGCCTGCAGGCGTTTCATCAGTTCCGGGGGTAGCTTAGCAGACGCTGGCGCCAATGAGGCTTCCAACCCTCCAGCGAGGGCGTCCAGTTGCCCATCGGGGACAAACCCATGTTCCTGGACCAATCGTGTCCACTCCACGTGCTCTGCCGCTGAAATATCACCCAACGCACGGGCAGCGTCTAGTTCGTCAAATCGGGCAGCGAGTTCGGAGTGATTCATGACACTTCCAATGTAGGGTTGGAGCGGCGCATAAGAGCGCGCAAGGAAATCAAGCCACGGCGGAGTCGCGTTTTGACCGTGCCCAGCGGCAGTCCGGTCTGCTCGGAAATTTCATGGTGAGTCAGTCCCTGGGAGAAATGGAGCTGAAGCAAGTTCCGGATCTCGTCGGAAAGCTCTTGGAGGGCCCCGTGCAGCGACTCCAAATCCACTCGCGGGGACTCGGCCACGGAAGCAGGAATCCGCTGATCGAAATCCGCGGGTAACGGCTGTAATTCGGGTCGTCGTTGTTTACGCCGCAACCAGTCAATACTGCGCCGCCGGGCGATCATGCCGATGAAGGTGACGGCGGAGGCCTTTGAACCATCAAATCGATCAGCCTTTTGCCATAATTCTGAGAACGCTTCTTGCACGACATCTTCTGCTTCCGAATCGGGTTGCACGTAACGGCGGATGATACTCCAAACCAAGCCTCCAAATTGAGCGATGCAGTCGTTCATGGCCATGGGCTCGCGACGTGCGACGCGCGGGAGGATATCCTCCACCGCTGGGTGTGGTTCAGGCCGGGCCATCCTCAGTGGGAACCCGAAACCCGTCGCAAGACAACCCGAACGGGCGTTTTACATAGCTGATCCCATCATAGTATCGAAAGCGCGGCGCAAGGTCCACGCGTTTTCGGTCGGGCTGTGGCTGCGCCGGACCTGTTGCATGGCGGTCTGTAGCATTTTTTCGTTTCCGGCTGTCATCGTGCCTCCGGGCATCAGCATCATGGCCTCCGCCGCCATCTCGTATACCGCAGCGCAGGCCGCGTGGTTTCCTTGGTTAAAGAGCGGGGCGCCCATTTCAATCGCCTTGCTTGCCAATTGTGCGACCACCGGATCCACCGGTCCGCGTGATGCCGCTAGCGCCGGAGGAATCAAAACCGCATCAATCACATGGATAATTCCATTGCTCGTTTTGATGTCCGTTTTGATGACCTCAGACTCATTAAGGAAAAGACGGCCGTCTCGACGGGTGAGTGCAATGGTCACGCCGTTCAGAGCCTCGGCCTCATCGAGCGTGAGTGCGGCGGCGGCTGGCACCTCCGCTCCTACCACGTGGTAGGTGAGGATTTCGGTCAATTGGGCTTTGTTCTCCGGCTTGAGTAGCGTGTCGATGGTGCCGGCGGGGAGCTTGGCGAACGCTTCGTCGGTCGGAGCGAATACGGTGAAGGGGCCTTCACCTCTCAGGACACCCACGAGATCAGCCGCATTGAGGGCAGCCGCCAGGGTGTTGAAGCTGCCTGCCGCAACCGCCGTGTCCACGATGTCTTGGATCGGTCTGGCGTCGTGGTGCTCGGCGGACGCTACTGCTGGCAAAGACCCGATCAATAACGCTGCGGTGAAAAGAATTCTGATTTTCATGGTTAGGTTGGAATGAAGTTCCACTGCGTCCGGCCGCACGTTGCGCCGGTGGTTTCGCCGCAAAGGTCGGCGGGGATTCGATCGCTCGGTTTCTTCCGGCTTTAAAGACACGGCAAAGTGATCGTTCGAGGCGGCGATAGCTTAAGCGCTTCCGCCGCCATTTCGTAAAATGCCGCACCTACGGCATGGATCTCTCGATTGAAAAACGGGTCCAACCGAGGAGAGACAAACTCATCGATTGGAACGGTCGCCGTGTTTTCAACCCGCTTGACGCGGTTAGGAAGAGGGAATCAAGACAGTATCAATCACATGGATGATCCCGTTGCTGGTCATGATATCGGTGGTGACCACCTTGGAGTCATTCAGGTAAAGGGCCCCACCTCGACGGGTGAGCATGATGGTCTTGCCGTTGAGTGCCTCAGCTTTGTCGAGGGTGACCGCAGTTGCCGCTGGCACCTTGGCCGCCACCACGTGGTAGGTGAGGATGTCGGTGAGTTTATCCTTATTCTCAGGCTTGAGTAGCATATCGATCGTGCCCGCGGGGAGCTTGGCAAATGCGGCGTCGGTCGGGGCGAAGACAGTGAAGGGGCCGTCGCCTTTGAGGGCGCCGACGAGATCGGCGGCACCAAGCGCAGCAGCCAAGGTTTTGAACGAACCGGCAGCGACCGCCGTATCGACGATATCCATGGTCTTCGCCTCTTTGTGGTGGTTGGCGGTGGCGATGGGTACTGAGGCGAGTAAAACCGCGGCGGTGAGGATTGATTTAAGTTTCATAGTGACGTTAGTCGGAGGGATTCTCGTCGGCTTGGCGGCAAAGTGCCGCAAGGTCCGTTACCCAGTTTTCGCCCTAAAGCTTCCGATGGATTCAATTTTGGCTAAAAATTTATTTTTTCTGCCATCCGCGCCCTCGCTTCGCCCCTGCCTCTTCGTCTGACGACGCCCACCTACCTGCAGGGAGGCGCCTTCCATGAGCCGCTCTCTAAAAACGAATGCAATCCAGGTATGAGCCGGGGACACAGGTAACCGTTGGGCAGTCAGGTGACGGCAGATATTGGTGCTTAATTCTTCCGGACATGCGTGCGCCAAGCGACTCTCCGATTCAGTCTCTGGCGGAGAAAAATAAAAAGCGCACCTGTGACGGTGCGCTTCGAGGGATGGGACTGGATGCTCTCCAGTCAGATGGGTTGGTTTCTATTTCGCGTGCGAGCCGTCGCAGTAGCTCTGCGGATCTTGCGTCTTGCCGCAGCCGCACTTCTTGCGATCGGGCTTGGCGTGGGAGCCATCGCAGTGGCCTTGTGAATTTTGGGTTTTGCCGCAGCCGCACATTTTGGGGGCTGGGTTATTTTGATTAGAGGTATCGGCCATGGGTGCCGAGAGGAGCCATGAAACGAGGCGAACGCAAAAGATAAAATCCGACGTCTGAAAAGGGATCGGACCCGCAAAATAGGGATTGAGCTTCGACCTGAGATCTTGAAAGCGCCTGGATAATTGAGAGGATTTATTTTTAGAAGGCCCCTCATTTAGAGGGTGCACTTTTATTTCGCGATGGGTGCGCTAGGTGCGTTGGATGAAAGGCTCAATCGGATTAATTTTTATGCAGATGAAAACACTTTTTACCGCACTCCTCCTGATCACCACGGTAACCGCCCAGGAACCGGGAGAATGGCCCATAGCGCGGCTGCAGACTGAGATGCCCGCCTATCGCATCATCGATGATTCCCAGCCGATTCACTCGGTGATTTACGAAGGCGAAAAAATTGACGGAGCATCCACGGAAGTCTTCGCGTTCTACGCCTCGCCGAAAACGCTCGGAGTCGCCAAGGCAGGTGAGACGTTCCCCGGCATAGTCTTGATTCATGGCGGGGGAGGCACGGCGTTTTCTGACTGGGTTTGGTTGTGGGCGCAGCGGGGATACGCCGCCATCGCGATGGATCTTTCCGGACGCCGTGCGCCGCCACCTCAGTTCAACGAGGATGGCAGCAAGGTCTATGATGTCGGTCACCAGAAGGCATTGCGGATGAAGCTGGCGAAGGGGGGAGTTGATCATGGAAACCCAGAGAAATTTGGCAGCATCGGCGGAACGATCGAAGATGATTGGCCCTATCATGCGGTCGCGAGCGTGATGCGCGCGCACTCGATTCTGCGACAGATGCCGGGGGTCGACCCCGACCGCACGGCGGTGACGGGAATCAGCTGGGGTGGTTACACGACTTGTCTGGTCGCGTCCCACGATAACCGGTTCAAAGCGGCCATTCCGGTTTACGGTTGCGGATTTCTCCATGAAGGCGAATCCGTGCAGAAGCCGTCCATCGATGCGTTGGGCGACCGGCGGGCTCAATGGGTGGCGGCGTATGATCCTGGCAGTCACCTCGCGAAATGTGAGATGGCGACACTTTGGGTGAACGGGACGCACGACAAACACTACGTACTCGATAGCTACGCCAAGTCTTATGCGCTCGTTAAGGGACCCCGCACGATGAGGATCGAGCCGAAGATGCCTCATAGCCACGGTGCGGGCTGGGCTCCGGAAGAGATTGGTATTTTCGTCGATTCGATTTTGAAGGAAGGCATTCCGCTGCCGACCATCGGAGAGATGACGGTGAATGGGAACACGGTGACCGTTCCGTTCGAATCAGAAACCGCCTTGGTGAAAGCAGAGCTGCACTACACCACGGAAAGCGGGCTACGCACGGAGCGAAACTGGGAAGCGATTCCTGCTCGAATCGGAGATGGGACCGTGGAGGCTCAGGGTTTGCCTGCCGACGCGAACACCTGGCTCGTGACGTTGACTGACAGTCGCGGGGCGATGGTGACGACTGAGGTGAGATTTCGGTAGGGGACGGAGAAGCGGTCACGCCCTACCAACTCAACTCTATGATTGCGCCGCCGCGGCGCAGGGGACGGGGTCTGAGTTTCTGACATGATCCCACACTCGTTGGCGGCCTTACAAACACCTTTCCAAACTGTAATGATACTGGGGGTTGACGGGAGGTATTTCTTGAAAAAATTGAGGTTTTTTCCCGCTTAGCGAGATTTTTGGGTAACCAAGAAAACAAATGGCCGGTCGCTTAGGGGTAGGCGACCGGCCAACTTCTTTTAGAGAGGGAGACGCGTTCTACGGGAGGGTTTTGCGGATGACGAGTTTGAGGGCGGACCAGACTTCGCTGACGGCAAAGAGTTGAAGATCCAATTCAATGGCGGATGGGCTGGAGGCAGGCCGCAAGGAACGGGCGTTAAGCGAAGCGCTTGGAATTCTCGACAAGATCACCGCGCTAATTGTCTCAGCGCGTTTATGGGTTGATGGAAGGGGGCCACCGCGAAGTAATCGGATGATGAAGAAATGGTGGGCGTCGGTAATTTTGATGACATTGGGGGTAACCAGTGGAGCTATCGCGCAAACGGCGAGGGTCGAGCCGGACGTTGAGGTGACGCCACGTGCCGACGGGGTGTGGTTGCACAAGTCGTGGTAAGATGCGGGCGAGTGGGGGCGGGTGTCGTCCAATGGTTTGGTCGTCCGCGAAGGGAATCAGGTCGTCGTCATCGATACGGCGTGGGGCGCGGCGCCCTCGCTACTGTTACTCGATTGGATTGATCGAGAGTTGGGTCTGCCCGTGAGCCGTCTGATCGTGACCCATTTTCATGATGATCGGCTCGGCGGTTGGGAAGTGTTCGCGGAGCGGGGCGTGCGGGTAGTCGCGTCGAAACGCACGCTGGAGTTGGCGGGCGTTACACCCTCGGATGCGTTTGATCTCTACACCCTCGATTCGGGTGAAACGATGGCGTGTGGATCGATGGAAATTCTCTCCCCGGGGCCGGCCCACGCGGAGGACAATGTGGTCGTGTGGCTGCCGTCGCATAAACTGCTGGCCGGTGGTTGTGTCATGCGGGCCGCGGAAAGCGGCGGGCTGGGAAACGTGGCGGACGCGACGATCTCGGAATGGGCAAATTCCATACGGCGCGTGCAGCAGGCCTATCCGCTGGCTGAGCAAGTATTACCAGGGCACGGTTCCATCGGCGGTCGGGAGCTCATCCAGCACACGATCGATTTGGCCCAAGCCGCGCAGAGCGAGGCCGCAAAGCCCAAATAACTCGAAGTGAATTCGGCGTGAAAGGAGCGGACGGCCCAGCAGCGGTCCATCCCTACCTATAAGCTGTCGGAATTTGGCCCTACTCAGTTTGGATCTCGCGCACTTCGACGCTGGAGCCGGGCATGCCGGTGCCGGGGGATTCTTGGGCTATCTTGATGGCCTCTTCGAGACTCTCGGCGGTGATGATCATGTAGCCACCGATGACCTCCTTGGCTTCGATGTAGGGCCCGTCGGTGCTACCTTTGGAGCTCACGACACTACCGTCGCCGAGTTTGCCGCCCATATCGACGATGTTCTGCTGATACTTTTCCATCCAGGCTTGGAAGCTGGCATACATCGCCTGCATTTGGTCGGGAGAGGGTGGAGGGCATTCACCGGTTTCGCTACGTTGGATACAAAGATATTTCTGGGAGGACATATGAAGGGGTTTCGTTGAGTTGAGTTAAGACGGCGAATTCAGCCGATACTAACATAACGCCTGCGCATTTCGGAAGAGGACATTTTGCGGGGTTTTTTTAAAAAAGGATATCCGTCGGTCTGATTACGAGGCACGCGGGGAGAGGGATCGAGCCGTGATTTTTTGCCTGCGCTGGGGGTGCTTTTGTGGTGGGGTGATCAACCCCCCCAATCATGAGAACTCCCACTTCTCGCGAATCCGCGTTCACCGCGGTCGTCACTGGCCTGCGCACCGACTTTCGACACGCCCTCCGCTTGATTGGCAAAAGCAAAAGTAAGGTGTCGGCCATCACTCTGCTCACGCTCTGTATCGGCGCCACGACAGTCATCTTTTCGACCGTCTATGTCGTGGTGTCCATCCTGCTCATCGCCGTGTCCTTACTCGCGAGTTACCTGCCCGCTCGACGCGCCGCAGGCATCGATCCACTGGTCGCGCTGCGCGATGAATAATCAGGCTCAAAATACGAACAGAGGGAAGAGGGAGAGCTCAAAAGCGCCCAACGCAATAGATTGAGGTATAGGAACGGATTTCGCATCAGTATTAATTTTCTGCTCAGCGAAAGAAACTTAAAGGTGATCTCCTCCATTCGATTCCGAGTGACCTTTGAAGGAAATGAGTCGGAATCAATTCAACTCAGTGCTCTCACGATTTCCCCATAGTATTTCACTTTCGCTCGATGGTGGGGTATCTGATTATCTAAAATAATTAATCCCAATTCACGATGATTTTTGAAGAAAACGAGGCCGCGCAAATCAAGTCGGATTACGATCGAGACGGCTATGTCCGCCTCCCCGGATTTCTGGACCCAGCCAGCCTGAAAGATCTGCTTAAAAACTTGGATCGCTACATTACCGAAATCGTTCCCGGTTTACCTAAAACAGATGTTTACTACGAGGCGAAGGATCAGTCGAACGCCATCAGGCAGCTCATCCGGCTGAGCCAGCACGACGACTACTTTGCCGGCATGATGAACGACAGCGCGTTCACGCGGTTGGCCGAATTGCTGATCGGACGTAAAACGGCATCGAGGAACATGCAGTTTTTCAACAAGCCGGCCAAAATCGGCGCACCCACCCCGCCGCATCAGGATGGCCATTACTGGATGATCGATCCCTGTGAGGGGCTCACGATGTGGCTCGCCCTGGAGAAGGTCGACGAGGAGAACGGTTGCGTGCGCTACGCGACGGGTTCGCACCGCAATGGCTTTCGACCTCATGGTCGCACCGATACGCTCGGATTCTCCCAAGGCCTGACCGACTTCCCCAACGATGACGATCGGGCCAACGAAGTCGTGATGCGGGCCGAACCGGGAGACCTTCTGGTGCACGAGGCCAAGACGGTGCATTGGGCAGACGGGAACACCTCCGAGACGCGTGACCGGAAAGCCATGGGACTCGTCTACCTCTCCGACCGTGCGCAGGAAAATAAGGCGGCCCAGGCCGCTTACCAGAAGAAGCTGAAGGAAGACCTCGAGGTCGCAGGTAAGATCTGATCTGAACGGTTTCGGTCGTCCCCGAGTTCACCGGTCTGTAGTCAGGGGGGCGGCGGGGAGGGTGACCGGCGCGGCGGCGGCCTCCGCTCGTTGCTTGGCCTTGGCGTCATAGACATACCACAGCACAGAAATCACCCCTGCCAGAAAGATGGCGATCAGCACTTTGATTTCATTCGGGATGCGTTTCATTTCGTAAGCGGTCCGTTCTAGCTAGACTGATAGGGAGCACGCACCTCAATCCAAATAGGGTTTTCGTAAAGACCGACTCTTGAATCAGCACGAGGTAGATTGCTTGTAAGATTGGAACCCAGGTCGTGGGTAAGAGGATTTCTGTAACTTTCGGGAGGGTTGTCGGGTGATGTTGGTAGCACGCGCATGAACAACATTCTTTCTGACCTCCGTTTCGCCGGCCGATTGCTGGCGAAGTCCCCCGGCTTTACGGCCGCTGCCCTACTTAGTTTAGCTCTCGCCCTCGGGGCGAACTCGGCCGTCTTCTCGTTGGTTAATGCCGCGCTTTTTAAGCCGGTGGTGCCGGAGCAAGCAGGAGAGGTAGTCAGTGTTTTCTCCCAGGGGCAGTAATCGCACGTCGATTTTCCACTTCATTGATCGCCGTCCCGAGCTGGCTGCACTGCTTGATCATCCCGGTTTGCTGGCGGCTATCGGCAATCTACTGGGAGATGACTTCAATTACATGGGGAGTGACGGGAACTATTTCACGGGTGAAACCACCTGGCACCGTGACTCGGAGATGCCGGGCGATGCTTTTATCAAAATGGCGTTCTATCTCGACCCGGTGGCACACGACACCGGGAGTCTGCGGGTCATGCCGGGTTCGCACCTGGATGGCGGCCTGCGGGAGTGGCGGGAGGAGACCTTCCGCGATTCTGACAACCAATGGGGAATGCCGCAGAGCGACTTACCGGCCGTCGCGCTCGAGAGCGAGCCGGGTGATGTGCTGGTGTTTAACCACCGCCTGATGCCCGCCTCCTTCGGTGGCAGTAAAGCCCGGCGCATGTTCACCTTCAACCTCAGCCGGCGAGCCCGCACGCGAACAGAGCTCAACGATCTCGTGTGCTACGGCGACACCCACGGCTGCGATTTTGGGCAGGCTGAGCCCTACGGTCCAGTGATGGTCGAAACGGCCTCACCCGCCCGCCACGTGCACCTCGAGCAGTATCTGAAATACTGGCCCGCCAGTGTCGCCCGGCAACAGGCGCGAAAAGCCTGAAACGAATCAGATGACCTCGAGGTAGTCGCGATCCGGAAGCCCCGGGAAGGGTGCGGTGGGCAAGGTCTGATACCAGTAGGAAACGGCGCAGATGTCGTCCTGCAACGGGAGGTAGCGACGGTGATTCTTTCGCCAACCGAGGGCCTGCATGGTGATGCGCAGATCGGTTTCGAAACGCACGGGATCCATAACGTGCCAGCGATACATGCCGAAGCGGGTTTGCGAAGCGTAGAGCCCGTCGGGCCGTAACACTTGATGCAGGCCCGCGTAGGGGGTGCAGTATTCCTGATACTCGTTGGTCGACTTGTTCTCGAAATTGTAGGAACCGCAGAAGTAGTCCTCAGTGCCGGTGCCGCAGATGGTCGGCCATTCTTTATCGCCGTCGTAGTAGAACTTAATTTCGCCTTCGCCCCACCAGTTGGCGTTGTTCACGCCCCAACCCATGGCGGTGCCCACGTAGTGACCACGACCGGTAATGCCATCGACGATCGTGAAGACATCCTTGTAGGGCAGGGGATTGGTGCGGCGAAACTGAGCGTGAAAGTAGGCGCAGTCCTCAGGCACATCGGTGAGGGTGTAGTTCACCTGATAATAGAGGATCATGTCTTCGTGATCGATGTTGCTAAGAGTCATCCGGCAACGGCGACGGAAGGGCATTTCCCAATAGCAGTTGAAGGCGCTACTGGGATTTACACAGATCGGTTGCGAAACAAGTGGAGCAAATTTACCCCAGTGCATGCCGAAGAAATCCCCCACCGGACACTCGACCGAAGGATGCTCTTGGTCGTCCCAATAGATACGCAGGATGCTGTGCCGCCAAACGCCCGTGGGAGTCATCCACATCTGTTGGATCGCACCACTACCCTCAATGTCGGCGATGGTGAAGGTCTCGCCCGCTTTGATCCGAACGCAGGGTGAAACCTTCCAACCCTGACCGAGATCAGTGGCGGGTTCGGCGCCGAGTCCCTCGGTCGCCATGCCACCGGCGCCTTTATCGCCAGAAAGATTCTCGGGACTGATCGAGCGCGTCTGGGCTGATGAGAGCCGACTGAGGTTTCCGAGGTTAAGACCAAGGCCATTAAAAGCGTCCATGTTTCCCAGCAAGGAGGTCCACCCGTTGCGTGTCGAAAAGGAATGAAGCGTGAGAGTAAAAAGAGGCGAGTCTCGACAGCCACCCGGTCTGAAAAAACTACAGTCCCGCGAGGTAGTCCACCAAGCGATCGAGTTGATCTTTGGTGAGGATGGTTGAGAAGTCAGCCATGGGCACGGCTTCGTAGCCTTTCACGATCGCGGCCTGAGGGCTCACGATGGATTCGCGCAGATAGGCTTTATCGATGTTGAGCGTTTGTTCCCGGCCGTCGCGGGTAACGTGGCGTTCGTCTCCCATGAGGTTCTTGAAGCTCGGTCCGATGAGTTTCACTCCGTCAGTAGAATGGCAGGCAACGCAGTAGGCTCGGTAGAGCTTTGGCCCATCAAGGAACGGCACCTTGCGTGTGAAGGGGGTGGTTTGCGGTTCGAGGTGAATCGTAACGGAGGCATTAGCCTGCTGAGCGGAAATCTCAATCACACCGGGGCGGTTCCAGCTGAGCCCATCGGAGAGTTGCACGCTGGCGTGTTTTTCCGCGTCGAGGTGATAGAAACGCCGGTGCGTCCCGGGGGTAGGGAAGTTCAGGTTCAGCACCACGACATCGGGAGCGGGGGAGCTGATGGTTTGCTCCACACTTACGCCGTCGACTTCGAAAAGGAACGTCGGAGCGCCGGTGGTGGCGTCGCGTCGATAGCCGCGGAACCGTAGCTCATTCGGTGAGGGATCGGCATTGGCGATACGGAGCGGAGCGATGGCGGTGTGCAGGGGTTGGCGATTGCCAAGGATGACGGAGCCGGTTCCGCCACGGCCGTTGGTTTCGCCTTGGAAGTCGAGAAACTCGCCCTGCCAAACCATCACCGGGGTGCAGTTCTGAGCGTCGAAGGCGTAGTTGAAGTCGCCGGGGGTGCCGACAGCGATCATGCGGGCGGAATCCTCGCCTCGGATGACGCCCCGCTGGATCACGGTTCGATCACCCACCACAATATCCATGTAATCCGCCCGCAGGGCCGGAAGGGAAACGAGTGCGAGCAACGCCCAGATGAAAGAGGATCGAATCTTCATGGGAGCAGTTGGTTGAGGGTGTAGACCGCGTAGTTGTTCTCGAGACTCAGACCGGAGGCGGAGGTCAATTCCGGCAGTTGGATCTCGTAAATGTATTCAGCCTGGCGGGGGAGTTTGATAGAGAGCACTCGGCGATCGGTCGATACTGTCGCCGACGCGATGGGCACCTCCGCCGTGTTGATCTGTTCAGACCCGTAGCCGGACCAATATTCGTATTGATACTCGGAGATCGCGAGGTCCTGGAGTTCCAGATCGCGGGACGCCAGAGGCTGGGTGAAGTGGATATCAAAGCCGTCACGGGTGAGCGCGATGCGGTGCATTTCGAAGGGAGTCTCTTCTTCGTCGAAATGGATCACTTCGATCATCGGCTCCCCGGCGGTCCAGCCGCGGCCCACGGCGCCGACCCACAGATTTCCGTCCGGATCAAAGGCGGTCGAATAACTCGCACTGCTCAACGGACGAATAAAGGGAAATACCGCGCCTTGGTATTTACCGCCTACTTTTTCCAAAGCGACGCGGACGATGTTGCGGTGGGCGATGTCGGCGATGAACGCCTGACCGCCGAAGGGGCCGAATACCTTTTCGGGGGCGAAGGACGGGTGCCCTGGTGAGTTGGTGAGATCGCCATGCGACAACCATACGGAGGGGAGCTTTCGTTCCCGGGTGAAGGCTGCTTTGTCCAGGGGAGGGACGTCTTCCGGGATTGCGTCGAGGGTCCGGTAGTCGAGATCGCTTGGAGTGATGCCGAACTCGGGGCGATCCCACAGCGATACGGGATGTCCGAGAAAATCGCCTTCCTCCACGTGGCCCAGATAGGACGACGCGACCCAGTCGCCCTGATTGTCGACGATGAAGAGCTCGTCCTCGGCGTTTATCCCGATGCCAGCCGGTGACCGCAGGCCCGCGGCGAAGGGAGTGAGGGTGCCATCGGGATTGTAGCGCATGACCCAGCCGCGATAGCCGAGCGCAGTGGTCATTTGATTTTGGGAATTGTCTGTCGCGGTGAAGAAGCCGGAGGAGGCGAGTCCGGTGGAAAAGAACATCTGGCCCGCAGAATTGATGCGGGGACCGAACGCGAATTCGTGGTAGTGCCCGGTGAAACGAAAACGGTCTGCCATCGTTTCGTAGTGGTCGACCGCGCCGTCGCCGTCGGTGTCGCGCAGGCGGGTGAGTTCGGGGCGTTGCATCACGAAAATGCCATCGGCATCCGGGGCCATGCGCACGCCGTTTACTTCGTTGAGACCATCGGCGAAGAGGGACCAGTTTCCGTCCTGCAGTCGCCACACGCCACCGGTGCGGGTCGTCACGAAAACCGAACCGTCCGGCGCGAAGTCCATATCGGTGGGTTCGAATCGAGCGGGCAGTTCAGGCGTGGGAATTTCAATCGGACTGATAGAGTAGCCGTGAGGCACGGTGGGCGTTTCCCTGCGGCGCAGAAACGAAAGGGTGAAGTCCTTTTGATTGGGGTAGAGGTTTTTGAGCAGATTGCGCTGAATCTGCTGCCCGTTGGCCGACAGGCGTCGGAACTCGGTCTGTCGCACCCAGTAGTTTAAGTAGTCCGATGTTTCCTGATTGGGCTCGATGGCGAAGTGGATGCGTTGCAACTCCTCGCTGACATATTCGAGCGATTCCTCGACCTCCCACGACATGCCGCTGGGTTCATCGAAAAGCCGGTAACGGAACACGACGTGATCATCACGAATCTCGTAGCCGTGCCAGTCGAACTCCAAGACGCAGCGGGGCGTCTCGCCAAAGGACCAAGGAGGGGTGCGTTTCAAAGCAAAGGATTTGAGGCGTCCGAGCTCAGGAGCGAAGGACCCCTCCTCGGTGACCCGACCAAAGAGGCCGGTCCACACGCCCTGCATGACGAGCTTGTTGGGATCGTAGAGGTAGTGCTGCCCCTGGGCCGTGCCGACGGCGAGGCTGGGCTGAAACTCCTCGCGGTCAGACGGGACCTCCCGCACCACCCATCCCTTGCTTACCACCAATTCTGAACCTTCGCCGATCTGGGTTTGGCCATGGGTATCGGCCGCGGAGGAGGAGCCCACTGCGAACAGCGTGCACAGCGCGGCGGCCAACCCACGAAGGCGATAAAAAATGGGGGACGACGAGGGGGACACGGAACGCAAAGTAAAGAGAATGACGGACGAATCGAGCAGCCTGTTCTTCCGCCGGAGCCGGGCACAGCGTTTTGCAACTGAACCGGTTGAATGGATGAGCCTAGCCCGTCCAATCTGGGGCAGGACGGTGGTGTTTGCCCTGGTGATTGTGATCAGATTTGGGATGGCTCGGCGGCACCTGAAGGGGTCGCTTACTTTCCGTATTTTTCTTCGAAAATCTTTACGGGATTCCAGGTGGGATCGTTGTAGAGTTTGCGGTTATCTTCCCATTTTCGGTTGGGGTAGTAGTCGAAAATTTCGCCTTGGCCAAGGACACGGGGATCTCCCTGGGCGATGAGTTCTGACTCCAATTGTTGCCAGAGCCGTTCCTTGATTTTGGCGTAGCTCGGATTGTCCGCCAGGTTGTTTACACAATGAGGGTCGTTGAGCACATCGTAGAGTTCCTCGAACGGGCGCTTGCCGAAGGATATTTCGAAATACTTGTAGTCGGGATCCGAGGGATCGAGTTCAGTCAGGAAACTCTTGGTGGGGGAGCCATCGGTATTCTTGTATCCATATTCAGGATTCCCGACGGGCCAGCGGTGAGGAAGGAAATTGCGACTGTAGAGAAATGAGTCGTTGCGAATTGCCCGCACCGGAAAAGAAACCGACCGCAGGCCGTTGTCCACGCGACCAATATCGTGCCGTTCCTTGCCGAGTAGCGTGTGGTTGCGGCTTTCGTCGATCCGGCCGGAGTCGGTGGACATCAGTTGGGTGAGGAAGCTTGCTCCGGTCATTTGGTCGGGCGCGTCGATTTTCGTCAGATCGAGCAGGGTGGGTGCCAGATCGGGGAAGGTGATGAAATCGGAGACCACGCGTTGGGGGACGATTGTGCCCTTCCACATGGCGACAAAAGGAATCCGGTAGCCTTCGTCGTAGATTTGACCTTTTACCCGGGGGAACGGCATGCCGTGGTCGGAGGTGGCGATGATGAGGGTGTTTTCAAGTTGGCCGCGTTCCTCGAGCAGTTTGATCGCGGCGCCAATTTGTTGGTCATACCATTCTACCTCGATGGCATAGTCGGCCAGGTCGCCCCGGATCGTGGCATTGTCCGGGTAAAAATCCTGAACGACCACATCGGCCAAATTGCGTCCGTCCTTCATCCAGGAGTCTTTTTCGTAACCGCGATGAGGTTCTTTGGTACCCAGCCAAAAGCAGAATGGCTTGTCTGGGTTTCGAGCATCCAGGAAGTCGGCAAAGTTGGCGGAGTAGTCGATTTTGTTGATGCCCTTATAAGGAACCTCTCGAGTCCGGGTATTGTAGGCATGACCGGCGGGATTGTCGTTTTGGCCCTTGTCGGCGTTCACATCGCGACCTTTCCAAGTCCCGGGTCCCCAGCCCTTGCCCGTAAACCCCATGAAGTATCCCTGCTCTTCCAATATCCAAGGGTAGAACTCCCATTTGTCGGACAGGATCGGGTTGTGGTTACAGGCTTCTTCCAGTTGCCACGAATAACGACCCGTTAACAAACAAGCCCGGGCGGGGGCGCACTTGGGGTTGTTGTTGTAGGCATTGGTAAACAGCACCCCTTCATCGGCCAGTCGATCGAAGTGGGGCGTTTCCACGTATTTTGCCCCGTAGGCCCCAAAACTATTTCGGGAGGCATCATCCGCGATGATGAATAGGATATTCGGCCGTTCAGCGAACGCGGTGCTCAGGGCGAAAATACCGAGGAGAAGGGAGAGGATTTGTTTCATGGGGCGAAGGGAGTAGAAGGAAGCTGGGCAGTCGGCTGGGAACTGATGGCCCGAGCCAAAGATAAGCTGGTTCGAGGCAACTTCCCCTTAGCGGTAGGCGACTGGGTATCGGAGGACTAGCGTTTGATCGTGAGTTTTCCGATGGACTTGCCGGACTCGAGGAGGGTGTGGGCTTTAATGATGTTTTCCACGTTGAGGGGAGCCATGGCTTCATTGGCGGTGCACTTAATTTTGCCGGTGTCGATCAGCTCGGCGATGCGCGTAAGAATGGCGTGCTGCTGGGCGATGTCGGACGTCTTGAACAACGAACGGGTGAACATGAGTTCCCACGATACACTGACGCTCTTGAGTTTGTAGGGGCCACCGATGTCGAGGGTGCCTACTTGTTCGACGATGAGGACGATGCGGCCCTGCGGAGCGATGACCTCCCCCATGATGTTCCAGTAGTTTTCGGTGTTGTTGAAGTTCGCGATGTAGTTGACCTGCGGAATATCGATCGCTTTGAGCTGATTCGGAATGGACTCGCGGTGATTGACGACGTGGTCGGCGCCGAGCTCTTTGCACCACGCGGCGCTCTCGTCGCGGGAGGCGGTGGCGATGACGGTGAGGCCAGCGAGTTTGGCCAACTGGATGCCCATGGAGCCGACTCCGCCCGCACCTCCGATGATGAGGATGGACTGGCCGGCGTTGTCGGCTTCGGGGTCGATGTGCAGGCGATCAAAGAGGGACTCCCACGCCGTGAGGCTGGTGAGCGGCAGGGCGGCGCTGGCGTCGGCGTCGAGGGACTTAGGACGAATGCCGGCGATGCGTTCGTCGACGAGTTGAAAGTCGGCGTTGGAACCGGGCCGGGTGATGTCGCCCGCGTAGTAGACGGAATCGCCAACTTTAAAGAGGGTGACGGCATCGCCGATGGCTGCGACTGTGCCAGCGGCATCGAAGCCGAGCGTCTTGGGCTCTCCATCGGCACCGGGACGAACCTTGGTATCGACTGGGTTCATGCCCACGGCCTCGATCTTCACGAGAATATCATGTCCCTCGGCGGTAGGAGTCGGGAGCTCAACTTCGAGAGCGGCATTGGGTTGATCGAGGCTGGCACCGGGTTGGAACTGGATGGCTTTCATGTTGGGGACACGTTCGGAGCGGTGCCTCGAATTGGCCAGCGCGGATCACTAAAAATCGGTCTGGTTTGACCCTATGGCATTCACGTGACGTTCTGGGGCACCCCATGATCTGTCCCCGACTTCTCCTCCCTCGTCTCGGTTTACTATTGTCTGCTCTTGTTGCTCCCGGGCTAAACGCCGAGCCGTATGTGCACGAGATCGAGGTCAAAGCGGTTCCAGGCGTGATGAAGGAGGTGCTGCTGCCTCCGGGGCCGGAGAACCCCCGTAACAGTGAGGGTGATTTTATCGAGCTGAAGGATGGGCGGGTATTGTTTATCTACACCCACTTCACGGGAGGAGGATCCGACCACGCGACCGCCCATTTGGCTCAGCGGATTTCGCATGACGGCGGCCTCTCATGGACGCAGGACGACGAGGTCGTGGTGCCTAACGAAGGCGATTTTAACGTGATGTCAGTCTCGTTGCTGCGATTGCAAAGCGGAGAGATCGCACTCTTCTATATGATTAAGAACTCCCTCGAGGATTGCCGGCCGGTGATGCGGATTTCCCGCGATGAAGCGAAGACCTGGAGCGATCCGGTTGGGATTATCCCAGACGAGGACATGGGTTATCATGTGCTGAACAACGATCGCATGGTTCAGTTGAACAGTGGCCGATTGATCTGTCCGGTCGCGCTGCACAACCGCCCGAGTTATAACGAGCCAGATTGGTCGGGTGTCTTGATTTGTTACTTTTCGGATGACGTCGGTCAAACGTGGCAGCGTTCTGCCTCGGCCCTCAAGGGCGGGCATCCCGATGGAACTCGGATTCTGTTACAGGAGCCAGGGGTGGTGGAGCTTCAAGATGGTCGACTGCTGATGTGGGCCCGCACCGATGAGGGGTATCAATATCAAGCCTGGTCGGCGGATGGTGGCGACACGTGGACTCAGCCGGTGGCTACCGTCATTCGGTCGCCGCGATCGCCTGCAAGTATCGAGAGGTTGCCGGGCCGCGACGAACTGGTGATGGTCTGGAACGACCATTCACGGTTTCCGCTTGAAAATGAGGCTGGGCGCACGCCGCTGTCCGTAGCGCTCTCGGCGGATGATGGGGTGACGTGGCAAACCGCGCGCACCCTCGAGGACGATCCGCAGGGTTGGTATTGTTACACGGCGATCGATTTTGTTGGTGACCGTGTGCTGCTGGGCCACTGCGCCGGTGATCGAGCAAAGGGCGGTCTCAACGTCACCCAGATCACGAGCTTCGAAATCGATTGGTTGCTCACCAGAACGTCACCCTGATTCCCCGACTCCAGCAGGCTGTAGCCGGGGTCGCTGACCCCGGTCGCCCCTGAGCAGAAACCACGCCGCCGCACCGGGCTCACCGAGCCCGGCTACATCCCAAACCATCGCGCCAATTAAGTGATCCGTTGTGTAGCGGACCATCCCTCCCTGATTGCCCGGCCCATCGGTTCCGCCGTCGTTTGGTGGGACCAAACTATGGCGAGACCTCGCCGTCCCTACCTGTCCTCAGGGGTTGCGAATGAAGACGGGCGAGATCCAAGCCCATTGATCGTTTCTCTGACGGACGCGGATGTAGTAGTTGTCCTCGCCGTCGCCTTGGTCGGTCCAATTGAAGGCCCAATGGAATTCGTGGAGCAGTGGAGCGCGGTGAAAACGATAGGCGGGGGAGTCGATGCCGCCGAGGTGGCCGGTGCGCGCGCCAGCGATGAGGTCACGTAACGGAAAAGTGGCGACCTGGCCGTTGAGGGTCGCTTTAACGGTCGCGGTCAACGGCGCTTCGATCTCAATACAGAATCCTTGGGATGCGTTGGTTGAATTGTTGGGGTTACTGCGAGTGACGGTATTGAAATGAACAGATTGATCGTCCGATCGCTGCCAACGTGACTCGTAGAAACCGTTCTCCGTGTCGTCGTCGCCTTCGACGGGCGAAACCACTTCACGTCCGCGGAATCGAGGCTCTTCCCGGATGATCGTTCCCTCGGATATGGAGAGATCAACATCCCACGGGGTGGCGCGGTTACGTTCGCCCCAACCGAGTTCAAGGTAGATCAGGGTGCGGATCGTGTCGCCGGCCTCGACGGGCGTGATGTCGGTCTGGGAAACGCGATGAACGAGCTCGTTGTTCTTCACCACGTCGATGCAGTCGATGGCACCGGCGGCATGCACTTTAACTTCGATTTCGCGGTGAGAACAGGGAGCGACGACCGAGCCCATGGGGGCTTCGTTGAGGGTATATTCGAGTTGTATCCGATCACCCGTGAGAGCGTAACAGCGGCGCGCTTTGAAGGCGTCCCAGATGGACTTCCGATCGCGACCGTCGGCCCAGAGTCCGGTGACGCCATGGCCATAACTGCCGGGGTGCCCGCTGTGGTGATCGGTGTGGCCGGAGAATCCGAACACGTGTCCTTGGGCGAGCCCGTATTGAATCGTGCTCTCCCAATCTGAACCGCCCATCGAGTGGAGAAACGGGCGGGTGTTTTCACTTGATTCAGAACAGCCGTGCATGGAGAGCAGCTCGACGAAGGGCCCCCAGCGCTCGTCGTGAGTCGCCCAGTTGATGCCGCGCGTGCCGGTGCGGTAGCCAATGTGATGGGGGAAGGCCAATGCCTCGACGCCGTTGGCGGCGAGGGCCGCGAGTCGGGTGTGTAGATCGGGAATACTGTCGGCGTAGATGATTTCGCCCGCGAAGTTCTGGTAAAGAATGGTGCGGTCACCATCGGCGTTGGAGTGGATCTCGAAGCCGGGGAAGACGACAAATTTCTCCTCATCGTTGTAGGACTGCAACGTCTCCATCATCTGCGGCCAGTCGCGTTTTAGTTTGGCGAATCCGACTTGGTGGAAATCGATGATGTATTGGATCCGCTCGTCAGGTTCGGGCATGTCAGGCCAATGCGCGTGGCCCGTGATCGAACAGAAATCCAACTGCTCCCGCGCGTTCTTGAGCGCATCTTTGAGCGAACCATGACCGTAGGATAAACCACAGTGATTGTGTAGATCGCCGAAGAGCAGGTCTTGGCCGTCGTAGGGACTTTGGGGGGAATCCATGGGCTATGGCTTGTCAGTGAGCGAATTCAACAAATAGGGGCGGAGTGCAAAGCACAACATGCACGAAATAACGGGCGAGATCGAATTTCAGGTAGGGCGTGCTCGCCGAGCGCGCCGCCGTTGGAGTGGGCTCCAGCAGGATGTAACCGGCGCTTTCGGCGAAATCGCCCTACTTGAAATGGAGTTAAAGATTATTATGCAGGATCAGTTTTTCAGTTGGTTGAAGCGATCGAATCGGACGTTTAGTCGATCGTCATCAAACCGCCCTTGGCATCGAAGGAATCACGCGAGCGGGCGACCATTTGCAGGGAACGGAAACCATCGATCGCACTGCAGATGGGTTCGCCACCGTCCACAAAATGACGGAGGTGTTTCTGTCTCTTATACACATCTGACGCTGCCGACGAAGAGGATAGTGTAGAT
>OJFP01000452.1_pt1 | contig 29666 bp, 25 predicted proteins | sample 1594141 | NCBI WGS metagenome assembly OJFP01 (sample SAMN05416843, study PRJEB24817) | seawater metagenome | isolation source: Sea water | place: Canada:Atlantic | collected 2013-07 | reverse complement strand
TCTACACTATCCTCTTCGTCGGCAGCGTCAGATGTGTATAAGAGACAGCTCCATAGGGGTCAATCAGTGATCCGTCGTCGTCTTCAGCCATCGCGTTAATGGTTAAATCACGGCGTCGTAGATCTTCTTCCAGGGTGACGTCGGCACTGAAATCGACGCTAAAACCATGGTAGCCGGAACCGGTTTTGCGTTCGGTTCTGGCCAGTGCATATTCTTCGTGAGTAGTGGGATGCAGGAACACCGGGAAATCAGCGCCAACCTGTTGATAGCCGAGTGTTTTCATCTGCTCGGGTGTTGAGCTGATAACGACAAAATCGCGGTCTTTGACGTCGATCCCGAGTAAGCGGTCACGAACCGCGCCGCCGACTAGATAGGTTTTGAGTTTAGCCTGCATGGATTTAGTGTATTTGCTCTAAATAAAGCTGAATGGTCGGGGGTTAGCGGATATTCTCTGTTATCCCTGATTGCCATCAGGAACCTGAACGAGTTAGCAGGGAGAGTTATTTGACGATTCTGGTAATAAGCGTGCCGTGAAGGCTCTAAGGCTTTCCACGATCATCGGTCTGGTGTTGCTCCTGCCGGTCAACCTGGTCGCAGACACTGCCAGCCTTCAGCTGCGTCTGCAACAGATTACCGCACCGGACTGGCGGGCTGAAGGGGCAGACCTGCGGGTAACCTATGCTAACCAGCATCCGGTGATTCGTCTCACACTCGCGAATCTTTGGTTACCCGGGTGGGTCGAGCCGGTGGCAGACCTGGTGTTCAATTGTGGATCGGCCACTACCGGCGGGGGTCTGCTGACGTGTCAGTCAGAACCGGGTCAGTTCATTGTTACCACGACGGGATCGCCCCAGCTGGTCACACCGGAATTGGGTTTTTCCCTGGATTGGTCAAGTGGCCAGGTGATCAAATCAACCCTCTCAATTGGGGTGGACCAGCTCAACAGTGAAACGGCCCTGGCATTGTTCCCTGAAAGCATGATTGAACCGTTACGGGAGAGCGTTGCCATCACGGCAGCAAAGATTTCCGGCAACCTGCAGGTTTCAGCGCGGGGCGCCAACCAGGTAACGGTTGAGGGTAAAGCGGAAATCAATGGGCTTTCTTTCAGCGACGAGATGGGCACTCGCGCCGGCGAGGAACTCGCGGCGCAGATTGGGTTTTCTGGCCAGGCTCGCGGCAATGAGCTGATCTTTCGGGCCAGCAGCCAGCTCACGGGCGGGGCACTGTTTATCAACCCCTGGTTTTTTTCCTGGTCCGACCGGGGTCCGAAACTGGCTGTTTCTGGCCGGTGGCTAGCCGATGCTCGCCAGCTCACTGTCAATGCCCGGTACCAACACCCGGATCAGTTTGAGTTAGCCGGGGGAGCGATTGTTGATTGGCTGAGCCCGCAACCCCGGCTAATGTCGACTTTTGGCCGACTCACGGTCGAATCGCTGACAGCGACTTATCAGGGCTATTTACAACCCTGGCTGGTTAACACGCTGGGCGGAGATCTGCAGGCCGGCGGCCAGCTCAGCGCACGTTTCGCCTATACCGGCGAACAGGGGCTCACCTCCCTGGGACTGGAATTAAGTGATATCAGCGTCGTCGATCAGCAATCACGATTTTCCATTGCCGGACTATCGGCGAGCCTGCCGTGGAGGGGTAAAAACCGGCCAGGCAGCGGGCAGATGAAGTGGGATGAACTGCGGTTATATCGTCTTCCCGTCGGTGCTGGTAGCAGCGATATGCGTTTCGATCAGTCACGGCTTGAATTCGATATTTCACCACTGGCGCTGTTTGATGGTGAGTTTTCCGCCGGTAAGGTCGCGATCCAGGGATTAGGGACCGACCAACTGGCGATCACCCTGGGGGGCGAGTTAAAGCCGGTGAGTCTGCCACTGATAACGGCGGCTCTCGGCTGGCCGGAGATGGTCGGTTCTCTGTCAGCTAGAATCCCGGCGATTCACTATTCCCGTGGCCGAATTGAGCTCGAAGGGGGGGTAGCCATCAACGTTTTTGACGGTGAACTGGCGATGTCGAACCTGGTGATCGAAGATGTCTTTGGTCGGGTGCCAAGACTATCGGCTGACCTTCGGGGAGATAATCTGGACCTGGCGCTGCTCACCCACACCTTCGATTTCGGCACTATTACGGGCCGAGTCAGTGGTCTGGTGCAGGGGCTAGAGCTGGAGGCGTGGCAACCGGTGGCATTTGATGGCTGGCTGCAAACTCCGGCGGATGACCCTGGCCGCCACCGAATCAGCCAGCGGGCGCTCGATTCTCTGTCGTCCATCGGCGGAATTAGCGGCGCCCTGCAATCAACCCTGTTGCGGTTTTTCGATGATTTTAGTTATCGCCGGTTGGGTATTGGGTGTCGGCTGGCCAACGGCGTTTGTACCATGCGCGGTATTGCTAATAATGGCCCGAATAAGAACGATAGCTACTATATTGTTGAGGGCGGCGGCTGGTGGCCGCGTATCGATCTGGTCGGTCATAACCGGCGGGTTAACTGGTCGGTACTCATCCAGCGGTTGACTGCCGCTACCGCTGTCGATGAAATAGAAATCCGTTAAGCTGCTGTTCAGATGGCGGCTGCTAATAATGGCTTTGGCGCTTTCTCACAGGAGATCACCAATGATTGCCCGACCACTGGCCCTCTGGCCTGCGTATTTGTTACTGACCGCCTGCGTGACGATCAATATCTATTTTCCTGCCGCCGCGGCAGAAAAAGCGGCGGATGTGATCATCAAGGACATTATCGATAGCCGCGCGGCGACGCCAGTCCCTGAACCTGAAGCAGCGCTGGAGCATGTGCAGCCGGTCTGGCTCGGTTACGCCAGACCGGTTATCGACTGGCTGGTGCCCCCGGCGCAGGCAGCGGCGGCCGATTTAAATGTGCAGTCCGCCGCGATCGGCAAAATTCGCGCGTCGATGAAGCAGCGTTTCGGCCAGTTGAAACCCCATTTTGATTCCGGCGCGATCGGTTTTGCTGCCGATGGACGGGTGGCGCTGCGTGACGTTTCAGGGCTGCCCCTGGCGCAGCGGGCGAAACTTAACGGTCTGATTGCAGCGGAGAACCGTGATCGGGATGCCCTTTATAAAGAGATTGCCCGCGCCAACGATCACCCTGACTGGGAGACGCAGATACGTTCCACCTTTGCCGCTCGCTGGGCCAGCAATGCGTCGGCCGGCTGGTGGTACGAGGACTCGACGGGCTGGCATCAAAAATGAGTGGGTTGTTAACCGCCACTGACCATGAGCAACTGGCTAACAGGCTCTACCAGGCTGCCTCCCGGGGGGAGGCGTTAACGCCGCTGAGTAATGACTACCCGCAAATGGAGAGCGCCGATAGTTATGCCATACAGGCCCGGTTAGTCGCTAAGCAGGGGTCTTCAACGGTGGGTTATAAACTGGGTTTTACCAGTGCTGCCATGCGCGACCAGATGGGGGTCGATGAGCCCAATTACGGGGTTCTGCTGGCTGCGACCCAGGCAACCACTGAAGTGAGTTTTAGCCGTTTCATTCATCCATTAATCGAGCCGGAAATAGCCATCGTTACTGGACGGGAACTGGCGGGAGACAACGTCAGTCTGGAAGCGATTGGCGCTGGCGTCGCGCGTTATCATCCGGCGCTGGAAATCGTCGACTCCCGGTTCCAGAATTACCAGTTTCAGGCCGTCGACAATATTGCGGATAACAGCTCTGCGGCTGGTTATTGTCTGGGTGATGGGGTGGCGGCAGCGCGACTGGCCGGGTGCGAAGAAGTTGTCTGTAACCTGTCAAAAAACAGAGAACCCATTGCCACAGGCCGAGGCAGCGATGCCCTTGGCGGTCCCTGGCGTGCTTTGCAGTGGTTAGTTCACAAACTTGCTGAAGCTGGCCAGTCGTTACCGGCCGCTAGTCTGGTGCTTACCGGTGGACTGAGTCGTGCTCAGCCAGCAGGGCCTGGCGATGAGTTTCGGGCCGAATTTTCAGATGGGCTAGGGGAGGTTGTCCTGCGGTTCACTGATTGATCTATCTTTTAATTACAGGAGGTAATAACGATGAAAAGCAGTTTTTTGAGTGTCGCCGTATTGCTGGCATTAAGCACCTCTGTCGGGGCTGCCGTCGTCTCCGAATCAGTCTCCTACCGGCATGGAGACACTCAGCTTGAAGGGCATATTTATTACGACGACGCGAGCAGCGAAAAGCGGCCCGGTGTTTTGGTGGTGCACGAATGGTGGGGGCTGGATGACTACGCTAAAACCCGTGCCAGCATGCTGGCAGAACTGGGCTATGTAGCCTTTGCTGCGGATATGTACGGCAAGGGTAAAGTGACCGAACACCCGGACCAGGCTAAAGAGTGGATGATGGTAAACGCCGCTAATGTGCCGGCCTGGCGAGAGCGGGCGGGGCTTGCTCTGCAGCAACTTAAGCAGCACCCAATGACCGATATGAATAAAACCGCCGCCATTGGCTACTGCTTTGGCGGTGCCACGGTGGTGGAGCTGGCCTATAGCGGTGCAGACCTGGACGGGGTTGCCAGTTTTCACGGCTCCCTGCCCTTACCGATTGAGGGAGAAACGCCGGACCTGAAGGCATCACTGCTGCTGTTGCACGGCAATTCCGACCCGTTTGTTGAAAAAGCCCACGTAGAAAAGTTCAGGGAGAGCCTTACCGCGCTGGAAGCAGACTGGGAAATGGTCGAATACGGCGGTGCGTTACATAGCTTTACCAATCCCGCTGCTGACCAGCACGGTATGCCAGCACTTAAATATGATGCCACCGCCGATCGGCGGTCATGGGCGCGGTTGCAGCAGTTTTTTGCGGAAATATTCGCAGACTAAACTTGTCAGGGTGACGGCCTGGATGCCGATCACTCGGGCTGGGAGAGGAGAGCATGAGCGATAAACCGACCATTGTGGTGGCTATTGGTGACCCCGGCGGTATTGGCCCGGAAATACTCTGTAAAGTCATTGCCGGGGGTGAGATTCAGCCCCAGGTGATACCGGTTGCTGTGGGTTCCATCGAGGCGCTGGAGATGGCAAACGATGTTGCCGGCAGCGGGCTTTCGTTTCGCAAGGTCGCGTCGGCCAGTGAGGCGCTGGGAGAGCCCGGTTGTCTGGATGTTATCGACAGTGGCCACCTGCCAGCGGGGAGCATCACCATGGGTGAAGCCACGGCCATTAGCGGCAAAGCGCAGATGGCCTGGATTACCGAGGCCGACGCCATTTGTCGAAGTGGAGAGGCAGCCGGATTTGTGATGGGAGTAATCAATACCACCGCGCTGGAGATGGCCGGCGGCTGGGAACCCATTGAAGCCCTGGTTGAACCGACTCCGTATCAGAGTTACCTGCTGGTGATTACCGGGCCACTGCGGGTCATGCATCTGGTGCATCACCGTAACGTGCGTGAAGTTTGTGACCTGATCCATAAAGATCTGGTTCTGCACGCCCTGGAGATGACCCATGAAAGTTTCGAGGCATGGGGAATTAAATCGCCGCGCATTGCCGTTTCCGGCTGGAACCCCCACGCCCACGGTCCCGAGGATCAGGCAGAAATCGAGCCGGGCGTAGCACTGGCCAAAGCCAAAGGGATTAACGTCACCGGGCCGATTTCCCCGGATACTGTCTACCGGCAGAATATCGAAGGGCAGTATGACGCGGTGCTTGCCATGTCCCATGATCAGGGCCATATTGCTATCAAAACCTGGGGCTTTCTCGGCAATTGTTCGGTGACGCTGGGCATGCCCTATATTTCCACTTCGGTGGCCCACGGCACCGCCTATGACATTGCCGGTAAAGGTATTGCCAAACCTGACAATATGCTGGAGGCGATGAAGCTCACCGCCAGCCTGGCGAACGGTAACGGTTTCTTGCCGCTGCCCGTTGACCCGAATACAGCGGTCGCTTAATGCCGAAACAGACTTAAAAAATTATAAACAGCGTTCGGTCCGGAGTAGTAAACAGGAGGAGAGAAGATGCATGACACGCTTATTCACGGAGTAACCATTGTCGACGGAACGGGCGCAGAGCCTTTTACCGGCGACGTTGCCATTGACGGTGATCAGATAGCTAGCATCAGTCGTAACCGCTCGGGGCTCAATGCTCGGCAAAAAATTAATGCGGATGGCCTGATTCTTACCCCCGGCATTATCGATCCCCATACCCATTACGATGCTCAGGTCTGCTGGGATGGTCTGCTCACATCTTCTCCGGAGCACGGTGTAACCACCGTGATTACCGGTAACTGTGGCGTGGGTCTGGCACCCGCCCGGCCCGATTTGCACGAAGTATTGATTGGCGATCTGGTAAACGTGGAAGGCATCCCCTACGAAGTGCTCAAAAAGGGCATTGACTGGCGCTGGGAGAGTTTTGGCGAATACCTGGATTCGATGGATGACAACGGTCTGGGAATTAACGTCGCGGCGCTGGCGGCGATCACTCCCATTCGCCACCTGATCATGGGAGAGGCGGCCCGGCAGCGCGGCGCAACGGATGATGAAGCTGCCCAGATAGGTGCTGAATTTGGCCGCGCCATGGCCGCGGGTGCCTTTGGTTTCTCGACCACCGTGCTCGGTATCCATGTTGGTTATGAGGGCGAGCCGCTGGCCTGCCGTAATGCGGGCAACAACGAATATCAGGCGCTTTGCGGGGTATTAAAAGACCTCGATCGGGGCGCGATTCAGTTGACCGTGACACCCACCGACACCCTCAATCAGGATCAGCGAGAATTTCTCAAAATGCTGGTTGATGAGAGTACCCGGCCGGTGACCTGGGTGGGGAGTTTCAATACCCCGGGAAATTATGAGTCCTATCTGGGTAAGCTGGCGGCGGTTGAAGACCTGATCAGCCGGGACAAGCTGGTGCCAATGACGACCTGTCATCCGATCAAGTTCCAGTTCCACATGCGCAATCCCTTTATATTGGGACTGTTTGAGGCGATGCGGCCAGTCATGGCAATGGAGTTGGAGCAGAAAATTGAGCAGTATCGCAATCAGGAATTTCGTCAGAAGTTTGCTGCTGACGTCGAAAAAAACGAAGCCCTGGGTGGCGATTTTTGGCATCGCGTGCGGCTCATCGATGGCGAGCGTGAACAGACCTTGCGGCTAGCTGAAGGTAAAAAAACCATCGCTCAAATGGCGGCAGATTCCGGCAAGCAGCCGGTCGATGTCATGTTCGAAATAGCCTTTGACGATGACCTGGGTGCCATTTTCGAACTGGTGACCCTCAACCACGACCCCGGCGAAGTCATCCCGCTGATTAATGATGATCGCCTGATTATCGGCCTGTCCGATGCCGGTGCCCACGTCGATATGATGTGCGATGCCGGTTTTGGTACCTACATGCTTAGCAAATGGGTGCGTGAAGAGAAAGTGCTTACCGTTCAGGATGCGATTCGGCGAATCACCTCGGAGCAGGCGGAGTTTTTCGGTATCGCCCGCCGTGGCGTAATTGCCGAGGGTAACTTCGCCGATCTGGCCCTGTTTGACCTTACTCGGGTGCGACCGCTGGAATCGGAAAAGTCCTTTGACTTACCCGGCGGCGGTAAACGTTGGGTACAGCATGCAGAAGGGGTGCACGGTACTTTTGTTAACGGCGAGATGCTCTATCAGGACGGTATTTATCAGGGGGGAATGCCGGGTCGGGCGCTGCGTAGTTACGATAGTTAGCCGGCCTCGATAGCGGAAGGGCGTCGATGCGGGAAATCACCGGTGTTAATCACGTTGGACTGCGGGTCAGCGACCTGGATCAGACCCGGACTTTTTACGAAAAGCTCGGGTTTGAATTCCTTGTCGGGCCAATTGGCCCGGAGCCAGTGGCGATCATGGAGCATCCTTCTGGCGTGAATATTAATTTTATTCTTAATGCCAACGTTGATCTCAGTCTCAACGGCAATATTCTTATGGATGTAGCCGAGAAACATCCCGGCTACACCCATTTTGCCCTTAACGTTACCGATCTTGACGCGGTGGTCACGCAGCTCGGTGAGGCCGGCATTGCCCTGTCGGGGAGGCTGGATTTCGGCGATGCTCAGGCGGTTTTCGTCCGAGATCCAGACCTCAATGTGATTGAGTTTCATCAGCTGAAAAATTAGCCGATAAGGCTTAATTCCCGACGAACCGCCGGTTTTTCTGGAATAGCGAATCAAACCTGCCGGCCGGGACCGGGGTTAAGATTATCCGGGCACCAGTACGGCTTTCACGGTTTCCTGAGCCGCGACAGCTTCCAGCGCCTGCTGGCTCTGCCCGACCGTAAATCGATGGCTGATAGCCTCTGCCATGGGTAGTCGTGATTGCTGCATCTGCGCGACCTGAATCGCCTGGTAGAGGTGCCGGGGTCCGGCCAGGGCGGTGCCAATAATCTGCAGATTGCCGTTGTTGATCAATCGTGGTTCTACTGCAACCGTGCCCGGAGCAGACCAGAGACCAACGATCAGGTAGCGACCAGAAGGTGCGACCAGTTGCAGGCCCTCGCTGAAGGCTTCCAGCACCCCTGCGGCTTCGATCACTACTTCTGCGCCGCGGCCATTGGTGAGTTCACGTACCCGTTCGGTGCGCTCAGCCACACTGGTGATCTGGGTAATATCGATGGTGTGATCAGCACCGAGTTTACGGGCCATTTCCAGTCGAGGAGCGGGCGCACCAATCATGATTACCTGATGAGCGCCGGCGAGGTGGGCGAGCATGGTGGCCGCAAGACCGACGGGGCCGGAGCCTTGCACCACAACGGTTTGACCGGCCTGAATGCCGCCGAGCCTTTCCATGCCCTGGAGCATAGTCGGCATGGCGCAGCCAAAGGCAATAACCGCTTCGGATGAGGTGTCATCGGGCAGTTTGTAAAAGGGTAGTCCGGTCCCCAGGGTGATTACTTCGCTATAGGTAGAAGGCGTCGGCGCGTTGGCATCGCCAAACAGAGAGGCAAAGGCGTTTTCGCACATGGAGACGTCGTTGAGAATGGTGCAGGGGTAACAGTGATTACAGGGGGTGACCGGCTGCCAGTAGACCCGGTCGCCGATGGCAATCGGCGCCCCGGCGGAATCAGTGGCGAGACCCTCGCCCAGCTCTTCGATAATGCCAATGCCCTCGTGGCCCAGGACCACCGGGCCGGGCAGTGGTACTTCGCCGTGCCAGAAGTGCACATCGGTACCACAGACACCGCCAAATTCGAGTTTTAGTACGGCTTCGCCGGGCCCGGCCCCCGGGCTTTCCCGCTCCCAGATCTCGATCGGTTGATTGGCGCCGGTGAGTACTGCTCTTTTGCCGGTTCTGTTGGTCATTCCTCCGCTCCCCTTATGATGTGTTCAATAAGTCGTCCAGTCGTTAATTACTAGGTGACCTCAATGATTGATGATTCTAGCAACTGTTTAAATCCGGCTTGTACGCTGGCCACAATGGAATCCGATGCGCCGACATCTACCAGGTTATCGAGAATCTGATTGACGCTGTGATTGCCATCAAGTTGTTGTAATAGCGGCGCAAAACCGTCGTTAAATTCAAGGGTAATCTGATCGATCTGGCTTTCGCAGGACGTTGTTTTGTGGGCGTATGCGCGGCTGATAAACAGACTCGGTTGTTCGGTGGTTAGTGCAGCCTTTATGTTGGCGTGAGCCACGGGGGTATTGCTCAGGTGCGCCCAGAGCTGGATGCCAGCAGCCGGACAAAACTGTTTTTTCATGCTGGAGTAGGGTTGAGGCAGCAGAGCGGCAGCTACCTGTGCGGCCAGTTTGACTGGCCTGTGTATCCAGTCATTGTCGATCATTGCGTTGCCAGGAATCGGCGGATGCTCTACCGACGCCGGGTTGGTGAGAAGCTGTTTTTTCAGGGTCGCACCGGTCCATGTTAATCCCAGTTCAGTCGCCACTGAAGCCCCCAGCATTACCTGAAAAGCGGGATCGCATTTCGCCGTTAGCGCTGCCAGTTGTTCCTGGAGCTGGAGTCCAAACTGAGTTGCCCGGTCTTCCGGAGGCTGGAGCATGGTCTGGCGGTTAACGAGCCTTCGTAATTGATCCATGCCCGTGGGCAGGGAGGAGATCATGCTAAAAGTGAGGGGGAACTGGCGACAGAAATGAGTCAGGATCTGATCGACTCGCAGTTCGACATCTACCATCAGCCCCTCGGGGCGAATCCGGTGAAAATCGGCCAGTTCTGCGGGAGTTAACTGGTAATCAGCCAGCGCTGCTGCGGGATGGACTAAAAACCGTTCTCTTAGTGGTTGGTCAAACAGGAGATCAAACAGGGCGCGCTCCTGTTCTGCGAAGCTCATGGTTTATTCCCCGCATCGATTTTGGCCACCAGCGGCGCGGCGCTGCTGTGCTGGCGAACAAGGCGGCGGATGGTCCGCAGTGTCTCGATTACGGTCTGTTCATCCATTCCCTCGCATTCGTAGCAGACCGCTTTCAGGTTTGGGAGCAACGGTAACAGGGTGGTTAACATCTGCCAGCTTTGATCGAGGATGGCCGATTCGTGGGCATCAACGTAGACCGGGGCGGTATCGTCTGACACGAGGCGGCCACCGGCGATGTGAACCTCAATGACCCGTTCGCAGGGCAGGGCCGCGAGTTCGTCGGTCACTCGGTTGCCGCTGGCCATCTCATAAGAAACCAGGTGCCCCATGTCCAGCAAAACGGCGCAATCTGTCTTAGTGGCAAGCTCACCGATAAAGCTCAGGAGCGACATGGTCCCGACGACAAAAGTCATCGGCGGTGGTTCGATGGCGACCACGGTCGATACGGCGGCCTGCACTTCGCGGATGCGGGTAGCCGCAAGCTCAACCGACGCCTCATTAAGGATCGGCGGTAAAAAATTGCCGAGTTGAGTTGAGTAACCCGGCCCCTGTTGCCAGAAGCAGTAGGCGAGGTCCTGAGCGAACCAGGGCGAGCCGACCTTGTTGATATGACGAGCGGTCTGTTTGAGCCATTCGGATGAGTTGGCGAATGAACCGCAAAAATTAATGTAGGCAGGGTGAAAAAGTACGGGGGTCCGGGTAGCCGTGACTCGGGTGACCTCGTCGATAACCGACTCGATATCGACCTGGCCTGCGTATTCGATAAAGCTGGGGCCGTCGGCTAATTTTGCCAGCATTACCGGATCAGGGTCGGTGGACAGGCTTAGACTGGCCCCCACGCCGAGGACAGGCAAGTTCTCAAGCAAGCGAGTCAAGGGTTCAATCCAGTGCTATTGGCAACGAGTGAAGCAGACGAAGCTCCGGAGAACGGTTGATCGGGTTTTGGCCCGGTGAAAAATTCAGCACAAAGCAGCGGATATCAGCTTTCCAGACGGAACCCTATTTTAACCGTAACCTGCCAGTGGGCGACCTTTCCATCAACAATGTGGCCGCGGGTGTCTACCACCTCGAACCAGTCCATGTTGCGTATGGTCGCCTGGGCCTGCGCAATGGCATTGCGGGCGGCATCGTCGGAACTCACGGTGGACGATCCCACCAGTTCGAGTTTTTTATATACGTGATCACTCATTGGAGCCTCCAGCGTTTAAGAATTGGGCTTGTAGCCCAGTTAGATTAATCAACTCCTTGTTTAGTTATCATAATACGCCTGCAACGCGTGGAGTCACACTGCGAGAATAAAGCGACGGGTTGCTGTGTCAGGCAGGTCAATCACGGTTTTGAATCCGTCAGGTCTTCCCGGCACTGATTTTTATGGCGCGTATTTATCTGGCCCAGGCGTTATGATGGGATGATTGGGGGTTGAGGCAGTGACCCCGGCACTTTGAAACGGATTGAAACAGCACGCATGATGGAATGTCGGCGAATTATCAGGAGGAAATACCGATGAACGCACCCCATGAAGAAACTATTAGCCTGCTGGAATGGCCGGCAGAAGGCGAAACCCGTGCTCCCTACCAGGTGTACCTTGATTCGGCGATTTATGAGCAGGAACAGGAACGAATATTCCGTGGTCCCGCCTGGTCATTTTTAGGTCTCGACGTTGAAGTACCCAATCCCGGTGACTATAAATCTACCTTTGTGGGCGATACGCCGGTGGTGCTCAGCCGCGATGCCGACGGAAAACTGCACGCCTTTGTAAATCGCTGTGCGCATCGTGGCGCAATGGTGTGCCGTGACTTGCGCGGCAATACCGATGTGCACACCTGCGTCTATCACCAGTGGGCGTTTGATCACGCAGGTAATTTGATTGGCGTGCCATTTCGCAAGGGACTGGCCGGTAAAGGTGGTTATCCAGAAGATTTTGAGATGGCTGAACATGGCCTGCAGAAGCTGCGGGTCGAGCAGGTTCAGAATATGGTTTACGCCACTTTTGATCACCAGGCACCGTCGCTGGAAGCGTTTCTCGGTGCTGAAATGTGCGGCAATATTCGTCGAGTGATGCAGCGGCCGATCAAGGTCATTGGTCACTCACGCCAGTACTTCAACGGTAACTGGAAGCTCTACTCAGAAAATGCTCGCGATAGTTACCACGGTGGGCTGCTGCATCTGTTTTACCCCACCTTTGGCATCTACCGTCAGGGCCAGAAGGGTTCCGTCCACGTCGACGACAGCGGCATGCACATGCTGTTGCAGGTGAGTGAACCGGACGAATCCCAGAGTATTGAGGCTTATCAGGAAGCCAGTTCCCGTAAGGCCGAAGAAGGTGCCACCCTGGCTGACCCCCGACTGCTGGAATACCGCTCGGAACTGGGTGATGAGACCATGCTCACCATTCAAAGCCTGTTCCCCAGTGTGGTGGTTCAGCAAATTTCCAACACCCTGGCGGTGCGGCAGATATTGCCGAAAGCCGTGGATGAAACCGAGCTGGTCTGGACTTTTTACACCTTTGAAGATGATGACGAGGAGATGGTCGAACACCGCATGCGGCAGATCAATATGGTTGGCCCCGCCGGTTTTATCTCCATGGAAGATGGCGAAGCGGTGAATATTTGCCAGCGGGGAATTGCCCGTGATGGCGATAAATCTTCCTTCATCGAAATGGGCGGCACCGGCACCGGCAGCATTGATCACATGGGTTTTGATGAGAACCCTATCCGTGGCTTCTGGAAGGGCTATCGGGCGCTGATGGGGTTGTAGTCGTGGGGATCAGGTGACTCGATAATGATTGGGCCTGGTGTGGGCTAAGCCCAATGAATAAATTCGTTTTTTTCGGGTCGTCAGTACACGAGTCTCCGGTGAACAGATGATTGCTGGCGGTGTGACCGCGGGCCAGGTTGGGCGCTGCTGCTTTATAAAGTAACCGACCCGTTCTGAATGCCGGGCTGTTACCTCTAAGTCACCTGCGACCATTGGTCGCAGTCCGTAGACAGTGATTGCGGGCGCGTGGGTAGTAAACTTTAAGGGGATCGGCAGTTTGCCGGGAGGCTGACTCAACGTGGAGTTGCCCAGTGGAGCTTGACCCTTTTGTGCTCGCGCGCATCCAGTTTGCCGCGAACATCAGTTTTCATATTCTGTTTCCATCGATTTCCATCGGCCTCGCCTGGATACTGTTTTACTTTCGCTACCAGTATCACCGCAGTGGCGACCAGGCGTGGGATTACGCCTACCTGTTCTGGGTAAAAATTTTCGCCCTCACCTTTGCCATGGGTGTGGTCAGCGGCATCACCATGAGCTTTCAGTTCGGCACTAACTGGCCTGGTTTTACCCGCACCACCGGTAATATTTCCGGGCCCTTGCTCGGTTATGAAGTGCTTACCGCATTTTTCATGGAAGCCTCATTCCTCGGCATCATGCTGTTTGGACGCAAACGGGTATCTCCACGGGTCCACGTGATTGCGACGGCGCTGGTGGCAGTAGGCACCAGCCTGTCGGCGTTCTGGATTCTCAGTCTCAATTCATGGATGCAGACCCCGGCCGGGTACGAGCTTATCGACGGTAAGTTTTATGCCGCCGACTGGTGGGCGATTATTTTTAATCCATCCTTTCCCTATCGTTTGGCCCACGTGATGACGGCCTCAGTGATTACCAGCGCTTTTCTGATTATGGGCGTCAGCGCCTGGCGGATGTTTAATTCCCTGGATGGTCCGGCGACTGCGCGGGTGCTTAAAACCGGCGTGGTGATCGCCATGATTGCCACCCCCACTCAGTTAGTCCTGGGGGACCTGCATGGTCTAAACACCCTTAAACACCAGCCTGCAAAAATTGCGGCAATGGAGGCAGTCTGGGAGACCGAATCGGGAGTTCCGTTTACTCTGTTTGCCTGGCCAAACGAACAGACACGCAGTAATGATTTCGCCGTAACTCTGCCCAAGCTGGGCAGTCTGGTCTTGACCCATGAGTTAGACGGTACTGTGCAGGGCCTGAATGATTTTAAGGACAAACACCCACCAGTTGCACTGGTGTTCTGGTCGTTTCGGGTCATGGTGGGAGTTGGGTTGCTAATGATAGTCGTCGCCTGGTGGGCAGGCTTAACGCTACTGCGTAAGCGCGCGCTTTCCCATAGTCAGCTTCTGGTCCTGAGCGGTATGACCTTTGCCGGCTGGGTGGCCACGCTAGCCGGCTGGTGGGTGACCGAAGTGGGTCGTCAGCACTATATAGTTTACGGCCTGGTGGAAACCCGAGAGGTGGTGGCAGACCACAGCGGCGGCATGGTGATGACCACGCTGCTCGCCTACCTGCTGGTCTATGCCCTGTTATTAGTGGCGTATGTGGGGGCGATTCGTTATCTGGCCAGCAAACCTGCTGAGTCACTCGCCCTGCTGCAATATCCTGACAGGTCCGCCGAGGGGAGTCGTTAATGGATACCCTGCTGCCACTGCTGTTTTTTATGATTATGGGGCTCGCGGTACTGGCCTACAGTATTCTTGATGGTTTCGATCTGGGTATTGGCATGTTATTGCCGCTGGGTAATGAGGCCGAAAAAGACCGGATGATCGCCTGTATCGGCCCGTTCTGGGATGCTAACGAAACCTGGATCGTGCTGGGTGTGGGCACTTTGTTAATAGCCTTTCCAGAGGCGCACGGGCGGATACTCACGGCCCTTTACCTGCCGGTAACCCTCATGTTGATTGGACTGATCATGCGCGGGGTGGCTTTCGACCTGCGGGTGAAGGCTGGACCGGATAAGAAACAGCGCTGGAATCGCGTCTTTTTTATCGGCTCACTCATTGCATCGGTCACTCAGGGATGGATGGTGGGCGCCTATATCACCGGCCTCAAAACCGATCTGCAGAATACCCTTTTTGCTGCGCTGATTGCCGTGCTGCTGCCAGCCTTTTACATATTTCTGGGGTCGGCATGGCTGATGATTAAGACCGAAGATGATCTGTTCGGTAAGGCCGTCGCCTGGGGGCGTCGGTCACTGTTGCCGATGGCCGGTGCGCTCTTGTTAATCTCTGCCGCCACGCCGCTGGTCAGTACTACCATTGCCGAGCGCTGGTTTACCCTCCCCAATGCGATTGGCCTGGCGCCGATTCCACTGACCTGTGCACTGGTATTTGCTGGGCTGACTGGCTTTTTTACTCGGTCGACCGAGACCCTGTATCGCTACGCCTGGGTACCTTTTACCGGTGCCCTGGTTATTGGCGTAATGGCGGCGATCGGGCTTTTTTACAGTCTTTATCCCTACGTGGTGATCGACGAGCTCACCATCTGGGAGGCTGCATCAGCAACCAGCTCTCTTCAGTTTGTGCTTGTCGGTGTCGTGATAACTATCCCGGCAATTATTGGCTATTCGATTTACGTCTATCGTATTTTTGCCGGTAAAGCGACCGATCTTGATTATGGGTAAGGTCATTACCCTTAATCAAGATCGGTCGGACACCTAAGTAGGTGATTGATTAGCGCTTTGTTTTCAGGGCACCACCCGTTCCGCAGAGACGGGTTTTTTAAACCCCCACCTATCAGTCGATTAGTTCTGCAGAACAAAACCCTCATAACCCTTGTCAGCGACTTCAGTAAGGCGTTGAAAAAACAGCGGTCCTCCCAGGTGAACCGCAAACTGGCGATGTTTTCCGGGAATATTGGCCCCGGTATACCAGGAGTCGGTATGCGGGAACAGGGTTTCATTGGCAATCTCCAGTACCTCGTCACCCCAGGCTTTTTCGACGCCGGCCGCCGGCTCAATGGTGCCCAAACCTGCTTTGCGGAGGTGGTCGATACAGTCGCGAATCCACTCCGCTTCAAGTTCAGCGCCAAGCGGCATGTTGTAAAGCACGGATGGAGTTTCCGGGCCGTGAATCATGAACAGGTTGGGGAACTGGGGAATGGTCATGCCCAGGTAGGTGTTGTAGCGCGAGGCCCAGGCTTCGTTAAGGCTAACGCCGTTGCGGCCTTTTGGATTCAGCCGCTGCATTGCACCGGTTACCGCGTCATAGCCGGTGGCCAGAATTAACATATCTAGCGGGTATTCACTGCCGCTAGCGGTGCGTATGCCCGAGGCCGTGATTTTTTCGATGGGGTCTTCTTTTAAACTGACCAGCGTCACGTTATCGCGGTTGTAGGTTTCGTGATAACCGGTATCCAGAATCAGCCGTTTGGTGCCGATGTAGTAATCCGGTAGCAGTTTCTCGGCGGTGGCCGGGTCCTTGACCGTGGCGCGGATTTTGGAGCGGACAAACTCGGCGAGGGTATAGTTGGCGTCTTTGTTGGTCAGAATATCGCCGTAGCTATTAAAGGCAATAGCGAAACCACCTTTCTGCCAAAGGGATTCGTACAGCTCGTTACGTTCGGCTTCACTATCTTCCAGCGCCGATCGTTCCCCCGCAGCGATGGGGGCACCAAACGGGGAGGCAACCATCTGGTCCCGGATCTCGGGCCAGTTCTCTTTGGTGTGCTTCAGAAACTCTTCATCAAGCAGGTGGTTTCTTGCAGGAATGGTGTATTGCGGCGTGCGCTGGAAAACCGTTAGCTGATCTGCTTCACGAGCGATGACGGGAATCGATTGAACTCCGGATGAACCAGTGCCAATCACGCCAACCCGTTTACCCGAAAAATCAACCCCGCTACTGGGCCAGCGGCCGGTGTGATAGACCTCGCCAGTAAAGTCATCGAAACCGGGAATATCCGGTTTGTGGGCGGCTGACAGGGTGCCGACTGCGCAAATGATGAACTGGGCAGAGACGGACTCTCCCTGGTCAGTTTCGATAATCCAGCGCTGAGTCGTTTCATTAAAGTTGGCGTCAGTGACCCAGGTATCTAACTGGATATCCCGGCGTAAATCGAGCTGGTCGGCAACGTAATCCATGTAAGCCAGCACGCTTTTCTGGTCAGGTTGCGACTCCGGCCAGTCCCAGCCTTTAACCAGGTCCTCGGAGAAGGTGTAGCAATAATAGGGACCCCCGGGGAAATCCACCCGGGCACCGGGGTAGCCGTTCCAGCGCCAGACCCCGCCAACACCATCGGCAGCATCGTAGACCCGGGTCTTCAGCCCCATTTCGCGCAGTAGATGCAGCGCGTACATGCCGCCAAATCCGGCGCCGATGACAATGACATCCAGCTCAGATGACGACGCCTGTGTAGCGGTTGCTTCCATGGTAGATCCCTCCTCCTGTTTCGCGTTTGCTCGCTAGCAAACATCCCTCGATTTTACCGCCTCAACTGACAGTAGAACTCGATATTAATCCTGTATTTTCGGGTTCCTGCAATTACCCGCCCGTTACGAAGGCTTCATCGCCCGTTAAGGTCGTTTAATTTATCGACCCCGAACAGTCACTACGATAAAGACATGAAGACGGATAAATCGTTGGCCGAAAAGCCGTCTGGAATTTAGACGCTAATGATAGCTCTGGGTAGTGGCGCCGGGCAGTTGGCCCGGGTCTGCCGGTGGCGGCAGACCCGGAAGCCGTAGAGCCGTCTGGTTCTAGGTGCTGAATCGGGTTACGAATTCGGCAGTCACTTATTTACCGACATAATTAGGGCGGCGTTTCTCGTTAAACGCATTGACCCCTTCCTGATGATCGAGGGTCATGTTGGTAACACTCTCCCAGGCAATCGAGGTTTCCAGCACGCCAGCAACCAGCTGCTTAAGGGCGACGTTGACCGAGACCTTGGTCAGGTTGATAGCCTGCAGGGCGCCACGACCGAGACGTTCGGCGAATTTTTGCACCGCTGCATCCAGCTCATCGTCGGGTACTGCGTAATTGATCAATCCCATATCCGCACAGCGTTGCGCGGGCAGTAACTCGCCAGTCATCAAAAATTCCTTGGCGCGGGCAAATCCAATCAGCTGGGGCCAGATCACCGCACCGCCATCCCCGGCAACAAAACCGACATTGACGTGGGGGTCGCCAATCACCGCAGACTCACCGGCAAAAATAACGTCGCTGAATAACGCCATGGTTGCGCCCAGGCCTGCGCAGGGGCCATTGACCTTGGCGATCAGTGGTTTTTCCAGGTCAAGAATACTGTTAACGATGCGTTTACCTTCCTGCACCGTGCGCCGCCAGATTCCCTGGTCATCAATCATGGTCTGCATCCAGGCGGTATCACCGCCAGCGCTAAAGGCCCGACCGGCACCGGTGAAAATAATGATGTCGGCGTCTTCATCCAGGTTAACGTCGTAGAAAATTTCCGAGAGTTCCTTGTGCAGTACCGCATTGGTAGCGTTTAGCACTTCTGGCCGGTTCATGGTGATGGTGAGAATTCGACCTTCCCGAGTGACCGCAATGGTTTCGTAGTGATCGTATGAACGCATGGGTAAAGCTCCTTGAGTTAGTTAATCGTTAGGGGTGGCAGGGGGTAGTCACTGGCTAATTCGAAAGCTCAGTGATTTCCATGATCTGGGTAAATTCACTATTCCGTAAATCACGCTTCAGGACTTTTCCAAATGCGCTCCGTGGCAGGGCATCGACCATCATCAGACGTCTCGGGATTTTGAAACCAGCTAACGATTCACGGCAGAGAGCCACAATTTCTGCGGCCAGGTTGCTGTCTGACAGGGGTCCCGGTCGGCGAACAACTGCCACACAGACCACTTCGCCCCAGGTTGGATCGGTCTGACCAAACACGCCACATTCGACAACATCTGCGTGTCGGGCAACCACTCCTTCGACTTCGGCCGAGGTGACATTTTCGCCGCCGCTAATGACTACATCCTTAATCCGGTCGAGTATTTCCAGTCGGCCCTCTGCGTCAAGACGGCCAACGTCGCCGGTGTGCATCCAGGACACTCCGTCAGGGTCGTCCGCCAGTGGCCGAAAGGCGTGCTCAGTGGCCGTCGGATTGTTGTAATAGCTGCCCAGGGCCAGAGTGCGGGCGACCACCTCGCCAGTTTCTCCCTGGGGCAAAGGGTTCCCGGCTTCGTCAATAATCTTGACTCTCGCCACCATGGCCGGGTAGCCACAGCCGGTCGGGTGACCCAGAAAATCATCTGGCTCCTGGAGGGTAATGGAAAAGGTTTCGGTCATGCCGTAACCGGTCATTAATTCGGCCTCGGGAAAAATCTCAACCATTTTTCGGCGTTGTGCCTCAAAGGTAGGTGCGGAGGCCAATCCGATACGGCGTATTTCTGTTACCGGTTCGCCATCCCAGGCGGCGTAGAGTGGTTCGATCATCGCTGGCACCATGAACAGGTAGCCAATCCCACCCCGACGTACCCGTTCCAGTAAAAACTCCGCTGAGAACATCGGTGTGGGTGGAAAGATGACGGTGCCGGATTGCCAGAGAATCGGCAGTACCGCCCAGCCGAGGCCAGCGATGTGGTAGGTCGGTGCAAAGGAGATGGTGTTTTCACCGCGCCTGATCGCCAGTTGAGCGATAACCCCGAGGATATCCATCATAAAGCCGCCATGGGTCCACACCACCGCCTTGGAGCCCCCGGTGGTGCCGCCGGTCATGCCTAATGCAAAGGAGTCCTCCCAGCGAGCATTGGGCAGCGGGGCCCGCGCGGGACTCTGTTCAATCAGGGCCTCGTAATCGTGGTCGCCAGGCTGCTGGTTAGAGGCCGAGGGATCGAGTTGATTAATCACTCGGCGATTGATGGTGATTTCGGCAGCCATCACCGCCAGGTCATTGTCGGCGAGAAAGCAACTGCACCGCTGAGCGGTCATAAAGCTGCCGGCTTCGGCGGGCGTTAACCGGGTGTTCAACGGGATAGCAATGGCGCCGAGCAGGCTACAGGCAAACAGGGCTTCGATACCACGATGGCCGTTATGGAAGGCGTAGGCGACCCGGTCGCCTTTAACGACGCCAATTTGCGACAGGCCGTTTGCTAGCCGGTTGACTCGCAGTGCGAGCGCCTCATAAGTAAACTGCTTGCCAGCCGCCTGGTCATCAATCGCGATCCGGTTGGGTGTGAGCTCAGCGGCGCGGACCAGCATAAAATCGATGCCGGCGAGGCGGCGTTCGTCGTTATCAGGCATCGTTGTTATGGCTCCAGAATAGATTTAAACAGTTTTGAAAAATGCATTCTGTGTTGGTTAAAACTGGCCATAAGCGCGAACCTGCCGGATTAACTCGGTACAGCCTCTGCGGGGCTTTTCTCCTGGTCCGTAAGCCGGGCACCCAATCCCAGCAAAACCGACCGGCGCATTGCTCGCACCAGGTGTTTGCCTTTTAGTTGTCGGCCGCGACGTCGCCACTGCATCAACATGCCGTCATGAGTAGCGACGATAATGGCGGCCTGCTCCTTGGCTGGTAATTCGCTGGTAAATAACCCCAGAGAGACTCCATCGCTAATCAGTTCTTCGAGAAAGTTATCCAGTCGCTCATAAACTTTTTTTACGTTGGTTTCGATGAGCGATCTGGAACCCGCCAGCTCGACCGACAACATGATGGTTAGCAGCCAGTAATCGGGTCGTTGCTGGGCGAGTAGCGATCGCTGGTGCAGAAATCGTACGAGAGCATCCTGGGGGTTATCGCACTCTGATGCGGTTGCGATGGCAGTGTCCAGCTGCTCTTCAGCCCGTTGAAGCAGGTGTAACGCCAGGGCTGCTTTATCTTTGAAGTGGAAATAGACGGCGCCTTTGCTCAGGTTCGCCGCCCGGGCAATTTGTTCAACCGTGGTGCTGCGATAGCCGTTGCTCAGGAACAGCCGGGAAGCATGATCCAGAATAAGGTTGATCGAATTGATACCGCGGGGAGTACGACTCATGCCGGCGATTATACCCACGGAATACAAACCTGCCAGTCGGTTTAGGGAGGTGGTCGACAAACTCTTTTCTCGAGGCAGGTCAGTTGATTTTGACGGATTGCCGCGATTGTTGAGCAATCGGAGTTTAGGCCCGAAAGCTCATTTCTACGCGCTAAACCTGTTCCAATCATCGCGAATCATGGCCAGTGGCGGGTAGTTTGCCGCCAACTGAGAAACTCGAGTAAACTCATGCAAATAAACCGACTCGTCGGTCGGTTTAGGTGATTTGAATGTGGTCAGCAATTAATAGTGGTCGGTGCCCCAACTGGCTGCTTTTATCGAAAAAATAATTGCCAACCAACCTTGCTGATGCAGGCCCTAACTGAAATATCGGGAGAGAAGATCGATGGCTATCACCGGCGCTGACAACAAAATGGATTATTTACGCTATTACCCCAATGTGGCGTTGCAGCTGCTCGCCATTGCCGGGTTTATGCTTGGCGGGCAGTGGGTCTGGTTGGGGTTTTCAACGTTTTTCCTACTCATCGTTGCCGACGCGCTTTCACCACAGGATTACGCCCCGCGGAACATCTCCAATCCTGTGCTGGCCGACCTGGTGCTCTATTTGCAGGGATTCCTGATGTTGGCAATCTATGTGGCATTCGGCTGGCGGTTGCATCTCGGGTTTGATAGTTCGGTCAACCTGCCGGTCGCCTATCTTGGTTGTCTGTTTACCCTGATCTGGATGGCGCTGGTGCCGAACGTGGGTTCGGCCCACGAGCTCTGGCATCGCCATAACTGGTTGGGCAAATGGCTGGGGCGGGCGGCCTTTACCGCCGCCGGTTTCCCCAACCGGGATCTGTCCCACGTGCAGACCCATCACCTCTATTTCGATACTGATCGGGATTACGATACCGGCCAGCGTGGTCAGTCGGTTTACGAGTTTTTAATCCGTGGAGTGGTCGGCAACACCCAGGACGAAATTGCTCTGGAAAAAGGCCGCCTGGCTCGGTACGGCACCGGATTCTGGACCTGGCGTAACAGCTTTATTCGTGGGTGGATTGGCGCGGCTCTGTTCCCGGTATTGATTTATCTGGCTGCCGGGTTCACGGGTGCGGTGATTACGGTGGTGGCGATGGTCGCGGCCAGACTGATTGGCGAGGCGATCAATTACCTGCAACATTTTGGTCTGGTTCGGGAGGAGGGCAGCGAGATCAGCGATCGCCATACCTGGAATCATCTTTCCGCGGTTACTCGCATCATGGCATTCGAGATTACTAACCATGTTCACCACCATCAGGACCCTGATTTACCCTTTTACAAATTACAACCGCGTCCGGATGGCCCGCAATTACGCAACGTCCTGTTGTGGGGCATTGCCGCCTTTTTTCCGCCGCTGTGGGCGCCGCTAATACAACCGCGGCTGCGCGACTGGGATCTCAATCATGCCAATGATGCCGAACGAGTGCTGGCCCGTGAAGCTAACCGCAAGGCGGGCTGGCCGGATTGGCTAGCCGATGAGCGCAGTCCGTCGGTTGCAACCGGAAATGCCTGAAATTATTTGATCAGCCAATAACTAAAAGAGAGGAGGGGAGCGATGGGTTTTAAAGGTGAATTAACCGCCATTACCTACACCGAAGAGAATGGTATCGGCGTCATCACGCTGAATCGTCCAGAGAGCCGCAACGCGCTAAGCCTGGGCATGCGAGAGGAGTTGGGCCAGGTGGTCAGCTACCTGCGCCAGGAGTTGCCGGTGTACGCGCTGGTACTGACTGCCACTGGCGGTCATTTCTGTGCCGGCGGTGACCTGAAGGCATTGACCGACGCACCGACCCCGCCAGCCGGGGCCCGGAAAAAAATTGAAGACATTCATGTCTGGTTTCGTGATCTGGTGGATCTGGAGCTGCCGGTCATCGCCGCCGTCGACGGGTCAGCTTATGGTGGTGGGCTGTGCCTGGCGTTGACCGCTGACTTTATTCTCTGTTCTGAACGAGCTCGATTTTGTACGGTGTTTGGGCGCATTGGCATGGTGCCGGATTTAGGCGGGTTTTTTCTGTTGCCGCGAGTGGTCGGTCTGCAAAAAGCCAAAGACCTGGTGTTCACCTCCCGCAGTGTTGGCGCGGATGAGGCGTTGCAAATAGGGCTGGCCTGCGAAATACATCCCCACGAGGTTCTGCTGGAAAAAGCCATGCAGTTCGCAAGCCGTTTTCGTCATGCGTCAACGGATGCGATTGGCCTGTCCAAACGGGTATTAAATCAATCATCCCACCTCGATAACGTGGCAATCACCCAGCTTGAAGGGCTGGCACAGGCAGTCTGCCTGGAGTCGGATTATCACCAGACCGCGGTTGCGCGGTTTCTGGACAAGGAACCGCTACTTTTCAACTGGGACCAGATACTGGCAGATGAAAATAAATAGGTAGATCGAAAGCGTCCCTGCTTGCAGTGCGTAGGTAATTTTTATACCCTTGCAAAAAAACCGACGCGTCGGTCAGTTTAGCCCAATTATTAGACCGAAAAACGGGATGAATTAATGATTATCGGGAGGAGAATATGAGTCGTTTTGAAACGGTTGATTATCAAGTTAATGATGCGATCGCACTGATTACCCTGAATCGGCCGGAGAGCCGTAACGCGCAGAATATGCGCTTGATTCTGGATCTCGACCTGGCGTTTGATGAAGCGGAAAAGGACGATCAGGTGCGCGTGGTTGTTCTACGCGGTGCAGGTAAGTCGTTTTCTTCCGGACACGATCTGTCAATTGTCTCGGATGAGGGGGCCGGTAACGACCTCGAAAATATGTATCTACGTCGCCGCGAACTGCCCGAAACCCTGATGGAGCACGAAGCTGAAATGTACGTCGGCAAGTGCTTGAGGATTCGCGACTTCCCCAAACCTACCATTGCCATGGTGCACGGTGCCTGTATCGCTGCGGGCTGGATGGTGGCGAGCATGTGTGACCTGATTATCGCCGGTGAAGGTGCCTATTTCTCTGATCCAGTCGCGCGCATGGCCTGCGTCGGCACCGAGATTCCCATGGAATTCTGGGATGTTGGCGTGCGTAAAGCCAAAGAGTTGATGTTTACCGGTGACAAGCTCTCCGCGGCCGAAGGTAAATCACTCGGATTTGTTAATCAGGTTATCGCCGACGATGAGCTGGAAGCCTATACGCTGGCGATGGCCGGACGCATCAGCAAAGTGCCGCCCGTAGCGCTCAAGCTGATCAAAAAATCCATGAACCATAGCCTCGACAACATGGGGCAGGCCGATTCTTTTCGTCAGCATTTCACTCTGCACCAGTTCGCCCATCAGAGCGACGAATTCAAACAGTTCGTCAGCCAGGCGGATGCCTCGGTTTCTGACTTTGTTGCCCGCCGGGATGCGGCGGCAAAAGGTTGAGTTCAGACCGGGAGAGTCCGTTGCTGGAACCGTTAGTTTTAGCAAATTACTTTAAATTTTAAGGAGAAATACCCGTGAATGCCCCATTAACCAGTACGCCCCACTACATGTCGCGTGCCGATGGTATGAGTGATGAGTATGTCGCTGCCGCCACCAAGTTAGTGAGCATGACTTTCCAGTCATTGTGTAGCTTGCAGATGCACGTGCTCGATGCCCCCGCCCATCGCCGCTGGGCCGATGACGAGAATCGAATTGTCCGTCGTGAGATGGCCGAACGCCTGGAACGAGCCCGAGAAATAGCCGAAAACCTGTTGCCCGATCTCGGCGTCGAACCTGAAGCCATGCGAGAAGAAGCCGAAGCCAGCCTGACTAGTGGCCGCAAGTTACGGCTCGATACCATCCAGCTTGAAAGCTGGAATGACGGCCTGGTCTACCGGATGCTCTACGGCCTGGTGCTTACCGGCCAGCTGTCGGCAACCATCGGCTCCAACTACCTGCCTTATTCCAACATTGCGCAGAAGCTCTATTTTAAACATTGCCTGTCTGACTGGCCGGGAAAAGTAGGTTCTCCCCATCTTGGCCGCATGGCAACCGCGATAGAGGAAGATGGCGTCGATGCGCTGCAAGCTGTGGTTGATCGCTGGTGGCCGGTGGCAATCGACAGTTTTGGTGCCGATGGCTCAGCGAATGAGAAAAAGTATATGGAGCTGGGACTGAAAACCCGCCCCAATGCGATGTGTCGCGAACTCTTTGTCGAGCGGGCCACCGCTACTTTTGACCAGCTTGGTCTGAAAATTCCCGCGTAGCGCTCGTTACTTTCAGCGCTTAATTAAGACATACCGGAGACCCTCATCATGCGTACATTTGACTTTGTTTATACCCAGCCCGATCAACTTCCCGATGATTACCGCGAACAGTTATGGAAATTCCTGAGTATTCAGACCTGCATTGAAGGTGGCATGGCCGATGCGACCGGCATCACCGCCGAGGGCATTAATACCTACCCGATGCCAGCGGCTAAACATCGCCACTTCATGGCTTTCAAAATGGCTGACGAGGCTGATCACGCCTATGGTCTGTTTCAGCTTTCCAAGGACATTGGCAAAGACCCACACCAGTTGTTGCATCAGGTCCGTGTTGGCGAAATTAAGGACCGGGCACTCGACGCCTTCACCCAGCTCGACTGGAACTCCAGCCATTTGCGTTTTGAGGTGTTCGCCATGCTCACCGAGGCCGCCGGCGGTATTGCCAGCACCTCGGCCATGGGGTCTACCTACGTCCCCTGGGCGATGTGGAATGCCCGTAATTTTATCGATGAAGGACTGACCCATTCAGTGTTATCGATGCACAACGTGCGTGACCTGGTTGAATCTGGACATCGGGAAGAGGCCCAGGCACTGATGGACGAAATGTACCCCTTTGCGCTCGACCTGTTTGGCGCTGCCAATACTAAAAACGAAGCGGCTTATCTGGAATTCGGCATCAAAACCATGACCAACACCGAGTGCCGTGTGATCTGGATGCGGCAGATGCGGGAACGTATTGCCATTACCGGTTTGAATTTTCCCGGTGATCCCTATCAGGGTGCTCGGGGGCGCTACGACGAATGTCGTGAGGGGCTGGAGAGCAACTGGGGAGCGGTTCGCTCGGATCATGCTGCCTGACAGCCAGGTTAGCCGTTGATCGTGATAATAAAAATAGAGAGGAAAGTGACACCATGGCGAGCGATCCATCCCCGGGAGTAGTGCCCACTGTCTCGGCAATTGATGTCGGTGCTTTTTTGCATCGCGGTTGCCGGGGTGCTGGCGATCTGCAACTACTGAGCGATCAACAGGGTAGTGTTAGCGGTAACGAGCTGGCCACCCGTTCGGCGGGACTGGCCGCTGCGTTGGCAAAGTTGGGGATCAACCGGGACGAACCGGTTCTCCTGGCGCCGATGGACGGTATTCAGCGCATCGTCAGTTACTGGGCCCTGTTACGCCTGGGGGCCGTGCCAGTGGTGGTTGATCAGACTAGCGCGTTCTCGGCGGTTGTCGGCCTTGCAGGCTGTAAGGCGGCCATTGCCAATACTGAGCAGGTTGCCGAACTGGCGGCCAGTGGAATTACACGGGGGATAGCCGTCGGCGGCAAGGTAACGGCTGACGGGTGGTCAGGTTATGACCAGGCGATTCAAACCGCTGCTTCTGCGCCGCCCGACCAGCGGCAGACCGCCGTCGATTATGATCTCTGTGCGCTGGTGCCCTGGCAACAGTCCGATGGTTCCATTGCCCTGGCAAGGCGCACCCATCGAGCGGTAACCATCAGCGGTGGTGTTGCGGCGCTTTATCACGGTGCTTCGCCGGGTCTTAAATTACTGGTCACGCTGCCGGTTGATAATCGGTTGCTGGAAGTGCTGCTGTTTTCGGTGCTGTGCGGAAACGCTCAGGCCTGTCTAGTGAATGACTCCGACGATGAAATAATCGCCGAGACCATCGCCAGGGTAAAGCCAACCACCGTTATCTCAACCCTGGATGCCGCCACTGGATTAACCGCTGCCCCGCCGGCTGGTGTGCATCAACCGGTGCTCTGGAATTTGCAACTGTCGCTGGCAGAGGCCAGTCGAGGCGACGAAATTCGTCGTTGGCGGAATGGCTTACCCAATGGCTGGCTGGGCCAGGCATTGTGTGGCGAAGGCGCTACCGGTGGCATCGCGGTCTGGTACGAACCCGAAGGCCGCTGGCATCCACTGCCAACCGTCGGTATCAAGCCTACTGCCGGCGGTGGGGAGCTGTTAGTGCGCTCTCCCCAGCTGAGCGCTGGTTTTAGTCAGGAAGGCGACAATGGTCAAACCTGCGGTGGAGGATGGTTCCACACCGGGGTAGCGGCAGAGATAGGTACTGACGGATTTCTGGTGACAGGCACGGCTCAGTCCCAGGCCCAATCCCAAGCCCAAGCCCAGTCCGCCGCCACTAATCAGTCCAGCGGTGGGGTGAACTCGGCTGACATTACCACCATGACCGCCATCGATATCGGCGCTTTTATGGATTACGGTTCGGCGTTTCATCGCCACCGACCCATGCTGCAGGTGGATGATCGTCACATCGGTACTGACGAGATCACTCGCCGCAGTCAAAGCCTGAGCGCCGGTCTGGTTCAGCAGCATGGTATTCGCCGGGGTGACCGGGTGGCGATGCTGCTGCACAACGGTAACGAGTTTCTGGAGGTTTACTGGGCCTGTGCGCGCATCGGCGCGGTGGTTATTCCGGTTAATTTTCGACTCCAGCCTGCAGAGATCAACTACATTCTCAGTGATTCCGGTGCGCGACTACTGATTGCTGAACCTGAGCATCAGGCATTTCATCAGGTGCTGCTGGCCGATTCCCCAACACTGGAAGCCATACTTACCACCGATCCGACCGCAAACGGAGAGGGCGATTACGAAGCCCTGATTGCAGCCAGTGAACCCCTGGCTATCGAAGCAGTCGAGGGTGGTGCCCAGGATCGTGACCCCTGCTCGATTCTTTACACCGCTGGCACCACCGGTTTCCCCAAGGGCGCGGTACGCACCCATAAAGCGGTGCTCTGGTACATCCTCAATGCTGCCGCCATGAGCGCCCCGGGCGACCGCGGCGAAGCCTACCTGGCCGTGCCACCGATGTTCCATATCGCCGGTCATGAGACCCGTCTACCGATGACGGTGATGCGCGGCAGTGTCATGGTCATTCTCACCGCCTTTAACCCCAGTCAGGTGCTCGACTTCATCGAGAAAGAGCGGGTCAGCTCCATGTTCGTTCCGCCAACCATGGGCCACGTCATGTTGCAGGCCATGGCCGAAGGGAAATGGGATTTGTCCAGCTGGCGCGAGTGGATTTCCGCTTCGGCGCCGTTGCCCGCCCCGGTGCGGGACCGTGCGGTTGAACTGCTGCCGCATCTTGAATTCAGCAATTCACTCGGCATGACCGAGGCCGGCGTGCTGGCGTCGGCCAGTGGCGATATTTTGAATCGCAAGGTCTCCTCCTGCGTGGGCCGCGCCGCGCCGACCGTGGACATGGCCATTATTGACCCCGACGGCAACGAGGTCGCCATTGGCGATAGCGGCGAAATCTGCATTCGCTCGCCGCAAATCATTGAAGAGTACTGGAATAACCCGGAAGCCACTGCCAAAGCCATGGCAGGCGATCGATTCCACACCGGTGATGTGGGCAGGCTCGATGAAGAACGTCACCTGATCGTGCTGGATCGTATTAAGGACATGATTATTACCGGTGGCGAGAATGTCTACGCCCCGGAAGTGGAGAGCCAGCTGCTGGCCATGGCAGAACTGGCCGATGCCTCCGTATTCGGTCTGCCGGACAGCAAATGGGGCGAAACGGTAGCCGCAGCAGTAGTGAACGGCAGCGGGGAAATTAGCGACCGCGAGATTATTGAGCGCTGTCGTGAGCGAATCGCCCATTACAAATGCCCGACGCAGGTGTTTTTTGTGGAGGCATTACCGCGTAATGCCATGGGTAAAGTGATGAAAGCAAAATTACGCGAGCAATTCAGTAAACCTTAAATCATGACTCAATCGGGTGGGTAGCGCTATGTCTCTTCCAGAACCGTTAAAACTCTACATTGGCGGAGAATTTTGTGACGCCAGTGATGGGGCGACTTATCACTCGATTAATCCGGCTAACGGTGAGCCAATTATCGAAGCGCCCTGGGCGACGGTGGCAGACGCTGACCGCGCCGTGCGCGCAGCCCGAGAGGCGTTCGATCATGGTCCCTGGCGCGACACCAGCGCGGCCGATCGTCAGGCGCTGTTAATTAGACTCGCCGATTTGCTGGAGGCCCGCAAAGACGATTTCGCCCTGATGGAAGTGAAAGATGCGGGGGCGCTGATCGGTAAAACTCCCACCGACGTGTTTCTCTGCGTCAAGCAGCTGAAATACTTCGCCAAGATGGCACTTAACTACGACGGCGCCCTGCACCCGGTAGAGTCAATGCAGCGACCGGGGCGGTCGATGGTATTCAGCCAGCGTGAACCGATTGGTGTTTGCGCCCAGCTTATTCCCTGGAATTTCCCGTTGACCATGGCCGTTTGGAAGCTGGGCCCGGCACTGGCTACTGGCAATACTCTGGTGCTCAAGTGTGCGCCGGAGACCCCCTGGAGCGCGCTGGAACTTGGGCGTCTCTGCGATGAGGCCGGGTTCCCACCCGGGGTGGTGAATATCATCACCGGCGATGCCGAGGTCGGTCAGGCCCTGGTTAACCACCGGCTGGTGGATAAGGTGGCTTTTACCGGTTCCTCCGAAGTGGGTCGGCTGATCATGTCCCAGGCCGCCGGCACCATGAAAAAAGTGTCGCTGGAG
>OJFP01000451.1_pt1 | contig 29700 bp, 36 predicted proteins | sample 1594141 | NCBI WGS metagenome assembly OJFP01 (sample SAMN05416843, study PRJEB24817) | seawater metagenome | isolation source: Sea water | place: Canada:Atlantic | collected 2013-07 | reverse complement strand
AGATGTAGAGAGGTCTCGTGGGCTCGGAGATGTGTATAAGAGACAGGTGCAGGCCTGGTCGGTGTGATGTACGTCCTCGACGAACCGTCGATTGGACTCCATCAACGCGACAATCAGCGGCTGCTCGATAGCCTTTGCCGATTACGCGATCTGGGCAATACCGTCATCGTCATTGAACACGATGAAGAGGCAATGCGCACCGCTGACTACCTGCTTGATATGGGACCAGGGGCTGGGGCCCATGGGGGAGAAATAACCGCCGGGGGCACCCCGCTTGCAGTCCAGCAAACAGACGATTCCATTACCGGCCAATTTTTAAGCGGGCAGCGGCAGATTGCGATCCCTGAAAACCGGACACCTTTTAACGGTGATCGGGTGATCAAGATCAGCGGGGCGACCGGAAATAATTTACAGGAGGTGACTGCCGAATTCCCCCTGGGGCTCTTCACCTGCATTACCGGTGTTTCCGGGTCGGGCAAATCCACCCTGGTTAACGAAACCCTCTACAAGCTAGCTGCTACCCAGGTTAATCGTGCCGTGCATACCGCCGCTCCCCACGAATCGATCACGGGTCTGGAATCTATCGACAAGGTTGTCAATATCGACCAGAGTCCCATCGGCCGAACACCACGCTCCAATCCAGCCACTTACGCGGGACTCTTTACCCCCATTCGCGAACTATTCGCTGCCACGGCTGAGGCCCGCTCACGCGGCTATAACCCGGGTCGATTCAGCTTTAACGTTAAAGGTGGTCGTTGCGAAGCCTGTCAGGGCGATGGGGTGATACGAGTTGAAATGCATTTCCTGGCGGATATTTACGTTGGCTGTGATGTCTGCGACTCGAAACGCTACAACCGAGAAACCCTCGAGATCCGCTACAAGGGTAAAAATATCGATGAAATCCTGGCGATGACCATCGAGGAAGCGCTGGAGTTTTTCAGCCCGATCCCGGCGTTGAATCGGCGCCTGCAAACCCTGATGGATGTGGGGCTCGGTTACATAACGCTAGGCCAGAGCGCCACGACCCTTTCCGGCGGCGAGGCTCAGCGGGTCAAGCTTGCCCGAGAGTTGTCGAAACGGGACACGGGCAACACCCTCTATATTCTGGATGAACCGACCACTGGCCTGCATTTCCAGGACGTTGAACTACTCCTTAAGGTGTTATTCCGGCTGCGGGACCACGGCAACACCGTCATCGTCATCGAACATAACCTGGATGTAATCAAAACCGCAGACTGGTTAATTGATTTAGGCCCCGAAGGCGGGCGAGGCGGCGGAGAAATCATTGCTACCGGGTCACCGGAACAGGTTGCCCAAATTGACGGCTCGCACACTGGCCGCTATCTCCGGCCAATATTATCCGACTCATCGGCGGGGATAGCTTTTGAAGGATGACTGACGATCGGTAGCCCACACTGCCGTTAGCCTCAGATGTTGGCACCATCCTCAGTCTGATAAATACAGGTAGTCAGGCAATAAAAAACCGGGCAAGCCCGGTTTCTTATTACTAGCATGGCGACAGGGTCGCTGATGCAGTTATTTACTCGTCGGCATCATCTTCCACCAGATCACCGTCGACAGGACGATCAACCAGCTCAACCCATGCCATCGGTGCTTTATCCCCGGCACGCAGTCCGCACTTCATGATGCGCACATAACCACCCGGACGTTCTGTGTACCGTGGACCCAATTCGTTGAACAGCTTGGTCACCGCATCCCGGTCACGAACACGAGCAAACACCAGGCGCCGATTAGCAACCGAATCCACCTTGGCCCGAGTAATCAGCGGCTCTACCACACGGCGTAATTCTTTAGCCTTTGGCAAGGTCGTTTTAATAATCTCGTGATCCACCAGCGAGGCTGTCATGTTCTTGAACATGGCTTTACGGTGCGAACTGTTCCGATTGAGCTGTCGGCCACTTTGTCTATGACGCATAATCTATTCCTGCAATTCAGTTAAATCTGTTTTTATAAAACCTGAGAGCAACGCCTAGTCGGTCGCGGTCTGCAGGCTTGCCGGTGGCCAGTTTTCAAGGCGCATGCCCAGCGACAACCCATGGGCTGCGAGGACGTCCTTAATTTCATTAAGCGACTTCTTACCCAGGTTCGGGGTTTTCAACAGTTCCATCTCTGACCGTTGAATCAGGTCACCAATGTAGTTGACGTCTTCAGCCTTCAGGCAGTTAGCGGAGCGAACCGTCAGTTCAAGGTCCTCTACCGGCCGCAACAACACGGGATCGACGTCGGCCTCGGCCTGCTTGGCTTCGCTTTGCGTGGTGTCTTCCAGATCAACAAAGCTGTGAAGCTGGTCATAAAGAATGGTAGAGGTACGGCGAATCGCCTCTTCCGGGTCAATCGTGCCGTCCGTTTCCAGTTCAAAAATCAGCTTATCGAGGTCAGTCCGCTGTTCTACACGAGCATCTTCCACCCGATAACTAACCTGACGTACTGGCGAGTAAATGGCGTCGATTTTCAACGTACCAATCACTTCGGATTCTTCACCCTCTTCATCGCCGCGAGCAGCTGCTACGTACCCTCGACCATTGCTTACCGTCAGGGTCATATCCAGCTGGCCATCATCCGTTAAAGTGGCGATGTGCAAATCCGGGTTTGCAATCTCAACATTGTGATCGAGTTTAATGTCTCCGGCCGTGACGATCCCCGGTCCCTTCTTACTCAAGGACAGTGTGACGTCACCTTCAGCGTGGGACCGAATCGCTACCCCTTTCAGGTTAAGCAACACGTCCATCACGTCTTCCTTAAGCCCAGGGTGGCCAGTGTATTCGTGGAGCACCCCTTCAATCCGAGCCTCGGTGATCGCTGAACCGGGCATTGAAGAAAGCAGAATCCGCCGCAGGGCGTTACCCAGTGTGTGGCCGAACCCTCTTTCCAGAGGCTCCAGGGTTACTTTGGACCGGGTATCGCTAACCCGATCGACCTTGATCACTCGGGGCTTTAAAAAATCTGTCGCTGAACTGTTCATCAATACCCCTCGTTGGAGATGGTCGACATTGCAGTGATTAAACGGTCGCTGAAACACCAGAAACCGCGTTGTTGCCTGTCAGTTGTGTTGAAAATAATGCCGATATGAAGATTGCGGGCTGCTACGCTCAAAAAAGTCTGCAGCACAGTCTCGATTACTAGACCCGTCGCTTTTTAGGTGGGCGGCAACCATTATGTGGAATGGGCGTTATATCGTTAATGCTAAGGATTTTGAATCCAGAGGCATTCAGCGACCGCACGGCTGATTCCCGCCCCGGTCCCGGCCCATTAATCATCACATCGAGGTTCTTGAGGCCGTATTCTTTTGCCACCTCACCGGCCCTTTCAGCCGCTACCTGCGCGGCAAAGGGAGTACTTTTACGAGACCCCTTAAATCCACAGGCACCCGCCGTACACCACGCCAGCGCATTACCCTGGCGGTCGGTGATGGTGATAATGGTGTTATTAAAAGAAGCATGGACATGCGCTACGCCGTCCGTGACAACCTTCTTAACCCGTTTACGCGTCTTGCCTACAGCCATCGTATTTTTCCTGTTTAACTCTTCAGTTATCTAGCCGGTAGCCGCCTAGATGAAGTTACGTTTTTAGCGCCGAATCGGTTTCCGCGGACCCTTTCGAGTCCGGGCGTTCGTTTTAGTCCGTTGGCCACGCAGCGGCAACCCGCGCCGATGGCGGATCCCTCTGTAGGTCCCTAAGTCCATCAACCGTTTGATATTCATCGCCGTTTCGCGGCGCAAATCACCTTCCACCATCAGGCGATCTACTTCGCCGCGCAAGGACTCAATTTCTGCTTCAGTCAGGTCCTTAATTTTCGCGTCGCGCTTTACCTTGACGGTGTCGCAGATTTTCTGCGAACGGGTCCGACCGATACCATAAATCGCGGTGAGCGCTATCTCAGCGTGCTTATGATCCGGAACGTTGATGCCGGCTATACGTGCCATTTTTTACTCCACATTCATTGTCGGCGGGTGGCTCTTCACGAGCCCCCAAGCCCTAAATCGTTAGCCCTGGCGCTGTTTGTGCTTAGGATCCTTACAGATAACCCTAACCACGCCCTTACGCTTGATTACTTTGCAATCACGGCACATTTTCTTGACTGACGCCCTGACTTTCATAACTCAACCCCAATTAACAGTAGATAACTAATTTTTATCGATTAGCGAAACAGACCGCCGGTGCCCTGACCTTGTTTGCCAGACTTTTTCATCAAACTTTCATATTGCTGACTCATCAGATGCGTTTGCACCTGGGTGATGAAATCCATAATGACGACCACCACGATCAACAAGGAGGTACCGCCAAAATAAAATGGCACACTCAGGTACGAGACTAGAAATTCAGGTAGCAGACAGACCAGCGTAATGTAGATCGCACCAGCCACGGTTAATCGGGTAACGATAGTATCGATATGGCGGGCCGTCTGTTCTCCCGGACGAACACCGGGCACAAAGGCACCTGACCGTTTTAAGTTGTCTGCTGTCTCTTTTGGGTTGAAAACAACCGCGGTATAGAAGAAACAGAAAAAGATAATCCCTAGTGCGTAGCAAAACACATACAGCGGTTGCCCAGGCGATAACGCATTAGACAAATCTTTTAACCACCCGAACCCTTCTGCATTCGCGGCCCAGCCGCCCAGCGTCGAGGGGAACAGAATTATACTCGATGCGAATATCGGCGGGATAACCCCGGCCATGTTCAGTTTTAACGGCAGGTGACTGGTTTGACCCGCGTATACCTTTCCACCCTGCTGGCGCTGCGCATAATTAACCGTCAGCCGGCGCTGTCCCCGCTCAACGAAGATAACGAAATAAACCACCGAAATAGTCAGCAGGAACAATACCAATACCATTCCCGATGACAGTTCACCGGTGCTCGCCAGTTCCATGGTCCCACCAATGGCGGCCGGTAAACCCGACACAATCCCGCCGAAAATAATCAGTGAAATACCGTTGCCAATGCCCCGCTCAGTGATCTGCTCGCCAAGCCACATCAGAAACATGGTGCCGGTTACCAGCGTTAACATGGTCACCAGTCGAAAAGCGAATCCTGGGTCGATGACCACTGGGAAGCCACCGGAAGTCTGCCGTTCTAGCGCCACGGCGATGCCGAACGATTGCACGGCGGCCAGTATCAGCGTTCCCTGACGCGTGTACTGCGTGATTTTACGCCGACCCGCACCGCCTTCTTTCTTCAACTGCTCCAGCTTTGGGTGCACGCTGGTCAGCAACTGCATAATGATCGATGCAGAAATATAAGGCATGATTCCGAGCGCTAACACCGAGAACCGACCTAATGCACCACCGGAAAACATGTTGAACATGTCCAGCACCGTGCCGCGCTGAGCGTCAAACAGGGCCGCTAGCGCCTGGGGATTGATACCCGGCACCGGTACGTGGGTTCCAACCCGGTAAATCAGCAAAGCACCAATCACAAACAGAATGCGATTTCGCAATTCCGTCAGACCGCCAGACGCACTCCGTTGAGCGGCTGTCGTTTTAGCACTTTTTTTGGAACTAGCCACCGTCGCCTTACGCCTCGACGCTTCCGCCGGCGGCTTCAATAGCCTTTCGAGCGCCAGCTGTCGCGCCGATACCTTTCAGCTTGTGCGCAGCGGTAACGTCACCTGACAGAATGACTTTCGCAAACTTGATGCCTGCGTGAATGAGTCCGGCAGATTTAAGCGCAGCCAGATCAACCAGTTCACCTTCGACCTTGTTGAGCTCGGAGAGCCTTATTTCCGCCGTCACCAACTGCTTCGCGGAACGAAAACCTCTTTTCGGCAGCCTGCGTTGGATAGGCATCTGCCCACCCTCAAAACCCACCTTATGAAAGCCGCCACTGCGGGACTTCTGCCCCTTATGTCCACGGCCACAGGTTTTACCAAACCCCGAGCCGATACCACGGCCAACACGGCGAGATTCCCGGCGTGAACCCTCAGCCGGCGACAAGGTATTTAGTTGCATTAGAGTTCCTCTACCTTCAGCAGGTAATTAACCTTATTGATCATGCCGCGGTTGGACGGCGTGTCTTCAACGGTCACGGTGTGATTGATTCGGCGTAAGCCAAGGCCGCGTACGCAGGCTCGATGCTTTTCTAGCCGACCAATCACGCTCTTGATCAGGGTTACCTGTAATTTATTTTGACCAGCCATGTCAGCCTCTTAACTCTTCCACCGATAAACCGCGTTTAGCTGCGATATCGGCCGGTGACTCTGCTTTGGTCAGCCCGTTCAGCGTGGCTGACACCACATTTATAGGATTGGTCGTACCGATGCATTTAGCCAGTACGTTCCGAACACCTAATGCTTCAAAAACAGCGCGCATTGGGCCTCCGGCGATAATACCGGTACCCTCTGAAGCGGGCTGCATGTAAACCCGTGCGGCCCCGTGCTCGCCCCGGATGGCGTAATGCAGGGTGCCGTCGTCCAGGTCGACCGCAATCATATTTTTCCGGGCGTCTTCCATTGCTTTCTGGATTGCGATCGGGACCTCACGGGCTTTGCCCTGGCCAAAACCAACCCGACCGTCACCGTCGCCTACCACGGCCAACGCGGAAAAACCGAACTGACGCCCGCCTTTCACCACTTTGGCTACCCGGCGAATATTGACGAGTTTCTGAATTTCGTCCTGTTCAAATGCATCGGCACGCGCCATTGCAGTCTCCTAAATTTCCAAGCCGTTTTCACGAGCAGCATCGGCAAGCGCCTTAATGCGACCATGGTAGCGAAAGCCAGAGCGGTCAAACGCGACCTTGTTCACTCCGGCCGCTTTTGCACGTTCAGCGATTGCTTTACCAACCGCCTTGGCACCGTCGATATTGCCGGTGTACTTGAGCCCTTCGCTTATTGTCTTATCCAGCGTCCCCGCACTAGCTAGTACCTGTGTGGAATCCGCATTGATCAATTGCGCGTAGATATGGCGCGACGTGCGATGGACGCTCAGGCGCACCGCGCCGAGTTCCCGAATTTTCGCCCTTGTCTTGCGGCTACGCCGCAGGCGGGTTTCTTTTTTATCCATTTACCTGACTGCTCCGGTTACTTCTTAGCTTCTTTGCGACGCACATGCTCGTCTGAGTAGCGAACGCCTTTACCTTTATAAGGCTCGGGTGGCCGCAGCGCGCGAATCTCCGCCGCGAACTGACCAACCTTCTGTTTGTCTACGCCACGCACGACAATTTTCGTCTGCGAAGGGGTTTCCACTTCCAGACCTGCCGGCACCTGTAAATCAACCGGGTGGGAAAACCCTAGCTGCAGGTTCAAGGTGTTGCCCTTGCCCTGGGCACGATAACCAACGCCCACCAGATCCAGCTCTTTACTCCAGCCTACGGTTACACCGGTGACCATGTTGCTGACCAGTGCACGGGTCGTGCCCGTCATCGCATCGGCAAAGGTGGTGTCGTCGGTTGGCGAGAAAGTAATTAAGTTCCCGTCCTGAGCGACCTTAACAGCGGGATTGATCGCCTGATTAATATTGCCTTTAGGGCCTTTAACCGAAATCGTCCCGTCTGCGATAGTTACTTCACCACCGCCGCTGAGCTCAACCGGCTCTTTTCCTACTCGTGACATGTCAGAATCCTCAGGCGACGTAACAGAGAAGTTCGCCGCCGACACCCGCTCGCCGTGCAGCGCGATCAGTCATGACGCCTTTTGGCGTCGACACCACGGTAATGCCAAGCCCACGTTTAACCGCTGGGATCTCTTTGGCTCCGCGGTACTGCCGCAATCCGGGCCGACTGGCACGATCGATGGAGGTGATTACGGGCTTACCCTCGTAATACTTCAATTTAATGGTCAGCGTACGCTTTCCGTTCTGCTCACCGGAAACTTCGTAATCTTCGACGTAACCTTCCTGCTTTAGCACTTCGACTAAAGACACCTTCACCTTGGAGGCAGGCATACTCACCTCGGCTTTTTGTCGTGCCAGGCTGTTACGCAACCGAGTCAACAGATCGGCTATGGGGTCACTCATGGTCATTGCATCAGTCCTTCAATTCTGCTTCGCACCGGATTACCAGCTGGATTTAACCAGGCCAGGTATATCCCCGCGCATCGCGGCTTCACGCAGCTGGCTGCGTGCCAACCCAAATTTTTTATAGACGCCTTTTGGTCGTCCGGTCACCCTGCAGCGGTTAACCACTCTTACAGAGCTAGTGTCGCGGGGCATTTTTTGCAGTGCCAGGCCAGCGGCATCACGCTCTTCATAGCTCAGCGTCGTATCAATGATGATGGCTTTCAACCGAGCCCGTTTTTGAGCGGCATTTGCCACCGCCTTTTTACGCTTTTCGTTTCGCAAGATGACCGATTTTTTAGACACCCAACAGCCTCCTAATTTTTAAATGGGAATCGGAAAGCGGTTAACAATGCACGCCCTTCGTCATCAGTTTTAGCGGTAGTGGCAATAGCAATGTCCAGCCCACGAATTTTATCGATTTTGTCGTATTCGATTTCTGGAAAAATAATCTGCTCGGTAACACCCATGTTGTAGTTACCGCGGCCATCAAATGATTTTGGCGAAATTCCACGAAAGTCACGCACACGGGGAATTGCGATATTGATCAACCGATCGAGAAACTCATACATCCGCTGGCCTCTCAGCGTAACCCGGCAGCCCACGGGCCAGCCGTCACGGATTTTGAAACTGGCAACGGATTTGCGTGCCATGCGCACATCAGGCTTCTGGCCGGATATCGCCGCCATGTCCGCCACCGCCGCTTCCATCGCTTTCTTGTCGCTTGCTGCCTCACCGACGCCCATGTTCAGCACGATCTTGGTGATCCGTGGCGTTTCGAGGACGTTGCGATAACCAAACTGCTCCTGCAGCTTAGGCATCACTTCTTCTTTGTAGAGTTCCTGTAACCTGCTCATGACCTAATTATCCTGCTGCTCAAGCGCCGAGTACTTCGCCGTTAGATTTGAAATAGCGTACTTTCTTACCGTCTTCCAGGGTCTTGAAGCCGACCCGGTCTGCCTTACCCGTTACCGAATTGACCAGGGCTATGTTGGACCGATGCAAGGGCATCGCCTTACTAACAATGCCGCCTGGTTCGTTGGCAGCCGGATTAGGCTTCTGATGCTTTTTCACCATATTCACGCCGTCGACGATCACCCGGTCATTTTCCAGCACCTTGGTAATCACGCCGGTTTTGCCTTTGTCTTTCCCGGCGAGAACAATGACGGAGTCATTAACTTTCATTTTGTTCATCTGCGACTCCTTAGATCACTTCCGGTGCCAGGGACACCAGACGCATGAAGCTGTCAGTACGCAGCTCACGTGTAACCGGTCCAAACACCCGGGTACCGATGGGTTGATCGGCGTTATTCAGCAGCACAACGGCGTTGCCATCGAACCGGATAAGCGAGCCATCCGGTCTACGCACACCACTACGAGTCCGCACTACCACGGCTTTGTGCACTTCACCCTTGGCGACTTTACCGCGCGGGGCCGCTTCTTTAATGGATACGCGGATCACGTCTCCGATGCCAGCGTAGCGCCGCTTGGAGCCGCCAAGCACCTTAATACACATAACTCTCTTGGCGCCGCTGTTATCGGCTACGTCGAGTATGGTTTGCATTTGAATCATGGCTGTCTCCGAGCCCTTTAACGTTGGCCGACGCAAGTGCGCCTGGCTATATAGATTGTTACTGTCGAATTAGACGCGAGCTTTTTCCACAACGCGAAGTAAACGCCAGTTCTTTGTTTTAGAAATTGGCCGCGTTTCCTCAATCTCGACGATATCGCCTTCGTTACATTCATTCGCCTCATCATGGGCGTGAAAGCGAGTGGATTTGCGGACGAACTTCTTATACAGCGGGTGTTGCAGACGACGCTCCACGACCACACTGATTGATTTGTCCATTTTCGCACTGACCACTTTGCCCAGTGTTTTCCGCGAACCTGTCTGATTTTCACTCATGACTCAGCCTGTGTCTTTTGTTCATTTAATAGGGTCTTAATTCGGGCAATTTGCCGACCCACTTTCTTAAATTGAGCTGGATTGGCCAGCTCACCGGTTGCCCGCTGAATCCGAAGATTAAACTGTTCTTTCTGGGCTTCGGCTAACAGCTCCTTAAGCTGCTCGCTGCTCTTTTCTCTTAATTCCTGAGCTGCCATCTCTATGTCCGCCTGGTTACCGTGGTTTTAAGAGGGAGTTTGGCTGCTGCGAGCGCAAACGCTTCACGAGCAACACTTTCCTCTACCCCTTCCATTTCATAAAGCATACGACCGGGCTGTATTTGCGCTACCCAGTATTCAACGGAGCCCTTACCCTTACCCATACGAACCTCGAGAGGCTTTTTGGTAATTGGCTTATCCGGAAAGATGCGGATCCAGATTTTGCCGTTACGCTTCAGGTGCCTGTTCATGGCGCGACGCGCTGATTCGATTTGACGCGCCGTAATCCGTCCACGCTCAACCGCTTTTAGCCCGTATTCACCAAAGCTCACCTTGTTACCGACCTGAGCCAGTCCTCGGTTGCGACCTTTGAACTGCTTACGAAATTTTGTCCGTTTTGGCTGTAACATCGTTTAATTTGCCTGCGTCTTGGAATCGCTATCGGCAGCAGCGCCTGTGTTCGACGCAATGCTCTTGCGCGTGCGAGTCACTTCACCCTTGAATATCCAGACCTTGATGCCAATGATCCCGTAGGTGGTGGCTGCTTCCGCGGTTCCGTAGTCAATATCTGCCCGAAAGGTATGTAGCGGCACACGACCTTCGCGGTACCATTCGGTACGCGCAATTTCGGCGCCATTCAGACGGCCGGCCACATTGATGCGAATTCCTTCCGCACCCAGGCGCATTGCGTTCTGAACCACGCGCTTCATTGCCCGCCGGAACATAATCCGCCGTTCCAGCTGCTGAGCCACGCTCTCGGCTACCAGGGTCGCGTCAAGCTCAGGTTTACGAACTTCTTCGACATTAACGTTTACGGGCGATCCAACAATACGGACCAGCTCGTTACGCAATTTGTCGATGTCCTCACCCTTCTTGCCAATGACGATACCGGGCCGCGCGGTGTGGATGACCACACGCGCACTCTGCGACGGACGCTCGATCTCGATCCGGCTGACCGAAGCGTTTTTTAACCGTTTGCGGATAAATTTTCGAATTTCGAGGTCGTTCACCAGGTAATCAGCAAAAGCACTACCCTGTGCGTACCAGCGCGCAGTGTGGTCCTTAACGATACCGAGGCGAATGCCTGTCGGATTTACTTTTTGGCCCATAGCAGCTCTCTTGGTTGCCTAGTCGTCGCTAACCACAATACTAATGTGGCAGCTGCGTTTAAGAATACGATTTCCGCGACCTCGCGCTCTCGCACGAAATCGTTTTTGGGTTGGACCCTGATCGACGTGAATGGTCTTAACTTTCAGGTCGTCGATATCAGCGCCGTTGTTGTGTTCCGCGTTAGCGATGGCAGACTCTAAAAGTCCACGAATCAGCACCGCCGCCTTTTTCGGGCTAAAGGCCAGCAATTCCAGTGCCGGCTCAACACCGAGTCCACGAATCTGATCAGCGACAAGACGCCCCTTCTGTGCGGAGAGGGCCGCGCCGGTTAACTTTGCACTTGTATCCATCAGCAGCGCCCGTTAGCGTTTAGTTTTCTTATCGGCGGTGTGACCCCGATAGGTACGGGTCATCACAAACTCACCTAATTTGTGACCGACCATGTTTTCGTTAATTAAGATCGGAATATGTGCCCGCCCGTTATGAACAGCGATGGTCAACCCAATCATATCGGGCATCACCGTCGAACGACGTGACCAGGTCTTTATAGGCCGCCGATTGTTGGTCTCAATGGATTCCGCGACCTTCTTGGTCAGATGGTGGTCCATAAAAGGACCTTTTTTAATTGAGCGTGGCACCGTGCGTTACTCCGTTTAAAACTTATTTACTGTGACGACGACGTACGATCGCCTTGTCAGTACGTTTGTTACTGCGGGTTCGGTGGCCCTTGGTCGGTTGACCCCAGGGCGATACCGGGTGACGACCACCAGAGGTACGACCTTCACCACCACCATGAGGATGATCAACCGGGTTCATCGCGACACCGCGAACAGTCGGACGAACGCCGCGCCACCGTGATGCACCGGCTTTACCCAGCGACCGCAGGCTATGCTCCGAGTTACCGACTTCACCGAGCGTTGCTCGACATTCGGTCAGCAACTTACGCATTTCGCCAGATTTAAGCCGCAAGGTGGCATAGCTACCTTCTCGCGCAACCAACTGCGCGGAGTTACCTGCGCTGCGGGCGATCTGAGCACCCTTACCAGGTTTCAATTCGAGGCAGTGGACGACCGAACCCAGGGGCATATTGCCCAGCGGCATGCAGTTACCAACCTTAATTGGCGTTTGTATGCCTGAAATGACCGTATCGCCAGCGCTCACGCCTTTTGGCGCGATCATATAACGCCGTTCACCATCCGCATAAAGCAGCAACGCAATATTTGCACTTCGGTTGGGGTCATATTCAATCCGCTCAACCTTGGCCGCAATATCATCTTTGTTGCGTTTGAAATCGATAACCCGGTAACGCCTTTTATGCCCCCCACCGCGATGGCGAGTGGTAATGCGTCCGTGGTTATTGCGTCCACCACTTTTACTAAGCTTTTCTACCAGTGGCGCGTGCGGTTCGCCGGTATGCAATTCAGGATTAACGACCTGAACGACAAACCTGCGCCCTGGTGAAGTCGGTTTTCTTTTTACTACTGCCATTTTAACCGTTCCATTTTCGCCGATCAGCTATCAGCTGAGGGCACTAAAATCGATGTCCTGCCCGGCCTGCAGGGAGACGTATGCTTTTTTCCAGTCTTTGCGCCGGCCGAAGAAACGCCCGAATCGTTTGCTTTTGCCTTTTACGTTCAGCGTCCGTACTTTATTGACGTTCACCTCAAACAGCGATTCCACTGCTTGCTTAATCTCGTCTTTGGTTGCGCTCGGCGCGACCTTAAAGCAAAACTGCGAGTTCATTTCCGCACCGCGCGCCGATTTCTCTGAGATATGCGGGCCCAGAATCACATTTAGCAACCGGCCTTTGCTCGGATAATTTGTCATTGTAGTTTTTCCTCGAGGGCCTTAAGCGCCTCGGTACTGATGATCACTTTATCGCTACCAACCAGGTCAACGGGGCTCAGTTCGGACACCAGACAGCAATAGACTTTCGGAATATTGCGCACTGCCAGTTCAAGGTTGTCATCGGCTTCGAGATCAACCAGTAGCACCCGATTGCCGTTAACACCCCAGTTCGCAAGCTGCTTGGCAGCAGCTGCGGTTTTACCCGTTTCCCGCTTCAGCGATTCGACTACCATCAGGCGGTCCTGACGAATCAGCTCGGCGATAATGCCCCGCATTCCTGCGCGGTGCATTTTACGATTTACTTTCTGCTGGTGATGGCGTTCTTCGGCCACGAAGGTTTTTCCCCCACCACGCCACAGCGGGCTTTTGACCGTTCCCGCACGAGCCCGGCCCTGACCTTTCTGCGCCCATGGCTTGCGGCCGCTACCAATCACCTGACTACGACTTCTGTGGCCGACGGTATCACTGCGTCCGTTTGCCAGATAGGCCACAACTAGCTGGTGTACCAGACCCTTATTAAATTCGGTCTCGGCCAACGCGTCTGCCACTTCAATTGCACCGGCAGCACTTCCTTCTAGGTTAGTAATGGATAATTCCATGATTAACTCCCGGACACCTTGACTGACGGACGAACAATTACCTGGCCGCCGGGCGCACCGGGAACTGCTCCCTTAATAAGTAACAGGCTCCGGTCCACATCAACCCGCACAACCTGGAGTTTCTGCTGAGTCCGCTTAACGTTACCCAGATGGCCTGCCATTTTCTTTCCGGGAAAAACACGCCCCGGTGACTGGTTTTGACCGGTAGAACCAGGTGCACGATGAGATACCGAGTTGCCGTGGGTAGCGTCCTGCATCTGGAAGTTCCAGCGCTTGACCGCACCGGCAAAGCCCTTACCTTTACTAACACCGGTGACATCAACTACCTGCCCTTCGGCAAAGGTTTCGACGGTCAGTTCACTACCGGCTTCCAGACCCTCGAGGTCGTCTGCACTAGCCCGAAATTCGGTCAGCCCCAAACCAGGCTTAACGCCGGCTTTGGCAAATTCGCCGGCTTTTGGTTTGCTAACCAGGCTGGCGCGTTTGTCGCCCCAGGTAACCTGCACGGCGCTATACCCGTCGCCGTCGACGTCTTTAACCCGAACTACCCGGTTATTATTGACCTCGATCACGGTTACCGGCACCGAACGCCCGTCTTCGGTAAAAACCCGGGTCATCCCGCGCTTTTGTCCTACTAATCCGATCGACATTTTAAAATTTCCTTACTAGGGCCGTTAGCCAAGCTTGACTTGAACGTCAACGCCAGCGGCTAAATCCAGGTTCATCAGCGCGTCAACCGTTTTGTCGGTTGGCTCTACGATATCTACCAGGCGTTTGTGAGTCCTGATCTCGAACTGATCCCGCGAGTCTTTATCCTTGTGCGGGGAACGCAATATAGTGTGACGTTCGATTCGGGTCGGCAACGGAATGGGACCGTGCACTCTTGAACCGGTCCGTTTCACCGTGTCGACGATCTCGTGCACCGACTGATCTATCAGCTTGTGCGAAAACGACTTCAATCGAATTCGTATTTTTTGACTCGACATTACCTAATCACTCAATAATTTTAGCGACGACGCCGGCACCGACGGTACGACCACCTTCGCGGATCGCAAATCGTAATCCTTCGTCCATCGCAATCGGGGTGATCAAATCCACCACCAGACTGATGTTGTCTCCCGGCATCACCATCTCGACACCTTCGGGCAGCAAACACTCGCCGGTCACGTCGGTGGTACGGAAGTAAAACTGTGGCCGATAACCTTTGAAGAACGGCGTGTGGCGGCCGCCTTCGTCTTTGGACAGGATATAAACTTCGGCATCAAATTTGGTGTGCGGCGTAATCGAGCCGGGTTTGCATAGCACCTGGCCACGCTCGACCTCTTCTCGCTTGGTACCGCGCAGCAGCACACCAACGTTATCCCCGGCGCGCCCTTCGTCGAGCAACTTGCGAAACATTTCCACACCGGTACAGGTGGTGGTCACGGTGTCGCGAATACCGACGATGGAGACTTCTTCGCCCACTTTGACGATGCCGCGTTCGACACGACCGGTCACCACGGTGCCACGACCGGAGATCGAGAACACGTCTTCGACCGGCATCAGAAAATCACCGTCGATGGCCCGCTCGGGCTCCGGAATGTATTCGTCCAGCGCGTCAACCAGCTTCTCGATGGAGGGAATACCGATCTCGCTGGTATCGCCTTCGAGGGCTTTAAGCGCACTACCTATAATCACCGGCGTGTCGTCGCCCGGAAATTCGTAGGTGTCCAGCAGCTCACGCACTTCCATTTCGACCAGCTCGAGCAGCTCTTCGTCATCCACCATGTCGGCCTTGTTCAGGTAGACCAGGATGTAGGGCACGCCGACCTGACGGGACAGCAGGATGTGCTCACGAGTCTGAGGCATGGGTCCGTCGGCGGCGTTCACCACCAGGATCGCACCGTCCATCTGCGCCGCACCGGTGATCATGTTCTTCACATAATCGGCGTGTCCGGGGCAATCAACGTGGGCGTAATGCCGCAAGTCGGATTCGTACTCAACGTGGGCGGTAGCAATGGTAATGCCACGCTCGCGCTCTTCCGGTGCGTTATCAATCTGATCGTAGGCTTTGGTCTCGCCACCGTGCTTGGTCGCCATCACGGTCGTCAGCGCCGCCGTCAGAGTGGTCTTACCGTGATCTACGTGACCTATCGTTCCCACGTTCACATGGGGTTTCGTTCGTTCGAATTTTTCCTTGGACATGGCAGCTACCTTTTACTTCTGTTGACAACCGATAGGGGTGAAATTACCTGTTTATAACTTTCTCAGCCACGCTGTTAGGCGCGGCCATGTATTTTTCGAAATCCATGGTGTAGGTGGCCCGGCCCTGCGTAGAGGAGCGCAGATCCGTGGCATAACCGAACATTTCAGCCAGAGGGACACTGGCCCGGACGGCTTTACCGAGCGGAACATCATCCATGCCTTCAATCATGCCGCGCCGGCGATTCAAATCACCAACTACGTCACCCATGTTTTCTTCCGGGCAAACCACTTCGACTTTCATCACAGGTTCTAACAGCACCGGCGAGGCGTTTCTGGCGCCTTCCTTAAAAGCCATGGAGCCGGCGATTTTAAAGGCCATCTCATTGGAATCGACGTCGTGATAAGACCCATCGTAGAGCGCGACCTTGACATCAACCACCGGATAGCCGGCGATTACACCGTTCTCCATCTGTTCCTGGATGCCTTTATCGACGGAATTAATGTATTCCCGCGGCACCACACCACCCACGATTTCATTGGAGAATTCATAGCCGGCGCCTGGTTCCTGCGGCTCAATCCGCAGCCATACGTGACCATACTGTCCCCGACCACCGGTCTGGCGAACAAACTTGCCTTCCTGTTCGATGGTTTCTCGAATGGTTTCGCGATAGGCAACCTGAGGCGCACCAACGTTAGCTTCAACGTCGAATTCGCGCCGCATGCGGTCGACAATGATATCGAGATGCAGCTCACCCATTCCGGAGATGATGGTCTGCGCAGACTCTTCATCCGTGTGAACCCGGAAGGACGGATCTTCCTGAGCAAGTTTGCCCAGTGCGATTCCCATTTTCTCCTGGTCGCTTTTGGTTTTAGGCTCGACCGCCACGGAGATAACCGGATCAGGAAATTCCATGCGTTCCAGGGTAATTACGTCTTCTGGCGCGCAGAGCGTATCGCCGGTGGTTACGCTTTTCAGACCCACCGCAGCAGCGATATCACCTGCCCGAACCTCAGTGATTTCCTCGCGGTTATTCGAGTGCATCTGCAGGATACGACCGACCCGCATTTTTTTGCCTTTCACCGGGTTGTATATCGAAGAACCGGAAGTCAGCACCCCGGAATAAACCCGGAAGAACGTCAAAGTACCAACAAAAGGATCAGTCGCGATTTTGAAAGCCAGCGCCGAGAAGGGCTCATCGTCGGAAGAAGGCCGCTCGTCCTCGGTCTCGTCTTCCAGCACGCCCTTAATCGCCGGGACATCAACCGGCGACGGCATGAACTGCACTACAGCGTCGAGCATTGACTGGACACCCTTGTTCTTAAAGGCGGTGCCACAGGTCACGATCACCAGCTTGTTTTCCAGCGTCAGCTGGCGCAACCCAGCAATAATTTCTTCGGTTTCAAGCTCCTCGGTCTCGAGGTATTTTTCCATCAACTCGTCGCTGGCTTCGGCGGCAGCTTCCACCATGCGAGCGCGATATTCGTTGGCCTGTTCTTTCAGCTCCTCGGGGATTTCGTCCTCGAAAAACTGCATGCCCATGTTCTCTTCTTCCCAGCGCACCGCCTTCATTTTCAGCAGATCGATAACGCCTTCAAATTCTTTTTCTGCACCGATCGGGAGCTGAATCGGCACTGGATTTGAACCCAACCGACTTTCAATCTGCCCCACAACCCGCAGAAAGTCTGCGCCATCCCGGTCCATCTTATTGATGAACGCCATACGCGGCACCCCGTAGCGGGTCGCCTGGCGCCAGACAGTCTCGGACTGGGGCTCGACCCCACCCACTGAGCAGAACACAGCGACCGCGCCATCGAGAACGCGAAGAGACCGTTCAACTTCGATGGTGAAATCAACGTGCCCGGGAGTATCAATGATGTTGACGCGATGCTCGTCAAACTGCTTTTCCATGCCTGACCAGAAACAGGTAGTCGCGGCGGAGGTGATGGTTATGCCACGCTCCTGCTCCTGCTCCATCCAGTCCATGGTGGCCGCGCCATCATGAACCTCGCCAATTTTATGCGACACACCGGTGTAGTAAAGCACCCTTTCAGTCGTGGTGGTTTTACCGGCATCAATGTGAGCCATGATGCCAATATTGCGGTAGCGTTCAATTGGTGTGGTACGTGGCACTTTAAGTAATCTCTATGGCTTAATGATTAATATTTAGCGAAATACAGCTTTCAACCAGGGTCAGGCTATGACTACCAGCGATAATGCGAGAAAGCCTTATTGGCTTCCGCCATGCGATGGCCGTCTTCACGCTTCTTAACTGCAGCACCACGATTTTCAATGGCATCCGACACTTCGCCCGCAAGGCGCAATGCCATGGTCTTTTCACCGCGCTTACGCGCAGCCGCAATCAGCCAGCGCATCGCTAGCGCACGCTGACGGTCAGGGCGAACTTCGATTGGCACCTGATAGGTAGCACCACCCACGCGCCGGGATTTAACTTCGACCAGCGGCGATATGTTTTCCAGGCTCTGCTTCATCAGCGCAACAACGTCCTGCCCCTGATGGGTTTGCTCGAGCTTATCTAAAGCACCGTAGATTATTTTTTCCGCCTGGGCTTTTTTTCCATCGACCATGATGACATTCATCAACTTGGCCAGCGTCAGATCCCCGAACTTCGGATCCGGCAGGATTTCCCGTTTTGCTGCTACTCGTCTTCTGGACATAGGTGGTTAACCCGAAGTTATAAAATGAAAGAGCCGCGACCTAGTCACGGCTCCGTCAAGCCAATAATTTAAGCACTACCCGATCCGATTTAACCGATCAGGACTTAGGGCGCTTGGTACCATATTTAGAGCGGGCCTTCTTACGGTCGGCCACACCTGAAGTATCGAGCGCACCACGAACCGTGTGGTAACGCACCCCGGGCAAATCCTTGACTCGACCACCGCGGATCAGTACCAGCGAGTGCTCCTGCAAGTTATGACCTTCGCCACCAATATAGGTGGTTACTTCAAAACCGTTTGTTAACCGCACACGGGCTACTTTACGCAGCGCCGAGTTCGGCTTTTTTGGTGTCGTCGTGTAAACGCGAGTACATACGCCACGCTTCTGCGGCGATGCCGCTAGCGCAGGTACGTTCGACTTTTTACGCGGCCGCATACGCGGCTTACGCACCAGCTGATTGATGGTCGCCATCCAGCTTTCTGCCTTGTTAAATTAGGGGATAAGACACACTCAGGACCGGGATTTTTACCAGTAGGGTCCGTGAGCGGCTGCGTAGTATATGGATGCTACCCAGACCAGTCAAGACAAATTGACCGGCCTGGGGCAGTTCTATTCAGGACACGTTAACCGGCTGCCGCTTCGCCACCAGCATCAGGGGCAGTGGCCGCCGGCTGCTCCTCTTCCAGCTCCGGCGCGGTTTCCCAGATGTCCTCTATTGCGACCTCCGGTGCTGCCCGCTCTTCCCGGCGTTTCTGGTGATAAGCAAACCCGGTGCCCGCAGGAATCAGGCGCCCGACTACGACGTTCTCCTTCAGGCCACGGAGATCGTCGCGCTTGCCGTTTACCGATGCTTCAGTCAACACACGCGTCGTTTCCTGGAAGGAGGCTGCCGAGATAAAGGATTCGGTGGCCAACGACGCTTTAGTAATACCCAATAACTGGTGCTCATACTCGGCTGGTTGTTTGCCTTCTTCGATCACGCGATTATTTTCAGCGACCATTGCCCCACGATCGAGCTGTTCGCCACGGAGTAAGTTGGTGTCGCCGGCATCAAGAACCTCAACTTTGCGCATCATCTGGCGCAGAATCACCTCGATGTGCTTGTCGTTAATTTTAACGCCCTGCAGGCGATAAACTTCCTGTACCTCATTCACCATGTAGTTAGCCAGCGCGTCGACGCCCAGCAGCCTCAGAATGTCATGAGGGACCGGCGAACCATCGGCAATGACGTCACCTTTCTGCACGTGTTCACCATCGTAAACGGTGATGTGATGAAATTTTGGGATCAGGAAGGCATGCTGCTCGCGTTCTTCATCGGTGATGATCAGGCGAATTTTTCCTTTGGTTTCCTTCCCAAAAGAAACGATGCCCGTGCGCTCAGCCATGATTGCAGGCTCTTTGGGTTTACGCGCCTCGAACAGATCCGCCACTCTTGGCAGACCACCTGTGATGTCGCGGGTTTTCGATGATGCCTGCGGTATTCTGGCCAGTACGTCGCCTATCCTGACTTCCTTCTTGTCGGTGGCGGTAATCACGGCGCCACTCGGCAGAAAATACTGGGCAGGTAGGTCCGTACCAGGGATATTGATGTCGCCCCCCTTGGCATCCACCAGCTTCACCATCGGTCGCAAATCCCGACCCGTGGCGGTCCGCTGTTTCGGATCAATGACAACAATGTTGGCCAGCCCGGTCGACTCATCAACCTCATTCGTCGTGGTAACACCGTCAACGACATCGATCAGCTGGACAAAGCCCGCCAGTTCGCTGACCACCGGATGGGTATGGGGATCCCAGGTGACCACGACCTCTCCCGCTTCGACGGTTCCGCCGTCACCACGAGACAGGATTGCACCGTAAGGGATTTTGTGCCTTTCGCGCTCGCGCTCCTGATCATCGAGGATGACCACTTCGCCCGACCGCGAGACACTCACCAGATGGCCATCGGCGTGAGCAACAGTCTTGACGTTCACCAGCTGCATCGTGCCGCTGACGTTCGGCTGAATGTTATTACTCGATACGCTTCGAGAAACCGCCCCACCGACGTGGAAAGTACGCATGGTGAGCTGGGTTCCCGGCTCGCCGATTGATTGCGCGGCAATAACGCCGACGGCTTCACCGACGTTGACCAAATGACCTCTGGCCAGATCCCTGCCGTAACAGGCTGCGCAGACTCCGTAACGGGCTTCGCAACGAATCGCCGAACGCACGTAAACGGAATCAACGCCCTGCTCTTCCAGCAGATCCACTGCATCTTCGTCGAGCATATCACCACGCTCCAGCACCAGCTCTCCGCCGGCGCCGGGCTGGATCACATCCCTGGCCAGAATCCTGCCAAGCACCCGGTCACGCAGCTGCTCGATAACTTCACCGCCAGCGAGCACCGCCGACACATCAAGACCGACGTCAGTGCCGCAATCTTCTTCGGTAATCACCAGATCCTGCGCGACGTCCACCAGACGTCGAGTCAGGTAACCGGAGTTAGCGGTTTTAAGCGCGGTATCCGCCAGGCCTTTTCGAGCACCGTGGGTGGAAATAAAGTACTGGAGAACGTCGAGCCCTTCGCGGAAATTTGCAGTAATCGGCGTTTCGATGATCGATCCATCCGGTTTCGCCATCAGCCCGCGCATACCGGCAAGCTGACGAATCTGAGCGGCGCTACCACGCGCCCCGGAATCGGCCATCATATAAATAGAGTTGAACGAATCCTGCTCAACTTCGTTGCCCGCCGCGTCCACCACCTGTTCGGTCCGCAGCTCGGACATCATGGCGTTCGCGACTTCCTCATTCGCGTGCGACCAGATATCGACAACCTTGTTGTAGCGTTCCCCATCAGTAACCAGACCCGATGCGTACTGCTGGGCAATGTCCTTCACCTCGGTTTCGGCAATGCCAAGAATTTTTTCCTTGGAATCCGGGGTCACCATGTCCCCAAGACAGATCGACGTACCGGAACGAGTGGCAAACTGATAACCGGTGTACATCAGCTGATCAGCGAACACTACTGTGGATTTAAGACCAATATTGCGATAGCAATAGTTGATAAGGGCGGAAATGGCCTTTTTGTTCAAGGTCCGATCGACCATGGAGAAGGGCATCCCCACCGGAATGACCTGGGAGAGCAGCGCCCGCCCAACCGTGGTGTCCGTCAACTCGGTATGATCATATTCGTTGCCGTCGGCATCTAGCCGTTGCTCAGTAATACGCACCTTTACTCGCGCATGCAGATCAACCGCACCCGCATCATAGGCATGACGCGCTTCGGTAACGTTGGCAAACACCTTACCCGTACCCGCAGCTTCGGCCTTTTCCCGGGACAAATAGTAGAGCCCCAGCACCACGTCCTGAGTCGGCACGATGATCGGCTCGCCATTGGCGGGCGAAAGAATATTATTAGAAGACATCATCAAGGTACGCGCTTCGAGCTGCGCCTCGATCGTCAGTGGTACGTGCACGGCCATCTGATCGCCATCGAAATCGGCGTTAAAGGCGGTACAGACCAGCGGATGCAGCTGAATGGCTTTACCTTCCACCAGCAGGGGTTCAAAGGCCTGGATACCCAGTCGATGCAGAGTCGGCGCGCGATTCAACATCACGGGATGTTCGCGAATCACTTCTTCGAGCACGTCCCAGACCTCGGCACCGGCCCGCTCCACCATTTTCTTGGCCGCCTTGATGGTGGTCGCAAGACCTCTGGCTTCGAGTTTTCCGAACACGAAGGGTTTGAATAGCTCCAGGGCCATTTTCTTTGGCAGGCCACACTGGTGCAGCTTGAGCTGCGGGCCCACCACGATCACCGAACGACCGGAGTAATCCACGCGTTTACCAAGCAGATTCTGACGGAAACGACCCTGCTTGCCCTTGATCATGTCGGCGAGGGATTTCAGTGGACGACGGTTAGTGCCGGTAATTGCACGTCCGCGACGGCCATTATCCAGCAGTGCATCCACGGATTCCTGCAGCATCCGCTTCTCATTACGCACGATAATATCGGGTGCGTTGAGATCGAGGAGGCGCTTTAGACGATTGTTGCGGTTAATCACCCGCCGATACAGATCATTAAGATCTGACGTGGCAAACCGACCACCGTCCAGCGGCACCAGCGGCCGCAACTCTGGCGGCAGCACCGGCAGTACGGTAAACACCATCCACTCCGGACGATTACCGGATTCAGAAAAACCCTCAATCAGTTTCAGCCGTTTAACCAGTTTTTTATATTTGGTTTCGGAACCCGTTGCTGCTATTTCCTCGCGCAGGTCTTCCGCTTCTCGGGTCAGATCGACCATTGCCAGCAGTTTACGCACCGATTCGGCACCCATGCCGGCAACAAATTCGTCGCCGTACTGCTCGCGCGCTTCGATGTACTCTTCGTCGTTGAGCAGCTGCCCCCGTTCCAACGGCGTCATGCCTGGCTCGGTCACGACGAAGGCCTCGAAATAGAGGACCCTTTCGAGTTCGCCCAGACCCATATCAAGGATCATCCCCATCCGCGAAGGCAGGGATTTTAAAAACCAGATATGCGCTACGGGGCTAGCCAGATCCAGATGGCCCATCCGCTCACGTCGGGTTTTCGCTAAAGTGACTTCAACGCCGCACTTTTCGCAGATAACACCGCGATGCTTAAGCCGCTTGTATTTGCCGCAGAGACATTCATAGTCCTTGATTGGACCAAAAATCTTGGCGCAAAACAGGCCATCACGTTCCGGTTTAAAAGTACGGTAATTGATGGTCTCGGGCTTTTTAACTTCGCCCCATGACCAGGACCGTATTTTCTCAGGAGATGCCAGTCCGATTCGAAAAGCGTCAAAATCTTCAGTCTGGTAATTCTGCTGCATCAGGTTCAGAAATTCTTTCATGCGGCTATCCCCTGTAACGATCGTAGATTTTGTTTTGACAGGCCGGTGGTTAACCAGCACAGGCGTTGCTTAAATATCTCGGTCTGAGTATTCAAGTGCGTTCCAGCTCGATATCGATACCCAACGCGCGAATTTCTTTAACCAGTACGTTAAAGGATTCGGGCATTCCTGCATCGATGGTGTAATTGCCATCGACAATGTTTTTATACATTTTGGTACGACCGTTGACGTCATCCGATTTGACGGTGAGCATCTCCTGGAGCGTGTAGGCAGCACCGTATGCTTCCAGCGCCCAGACTTCCATCTCACCAAATCGTTGCCCACCAAATTGCGCTTTACCCCCCAGCGGCTGCTGGGTAACCAGACTGTAAGGCCCGGTAGAGCGAGCGTGCATCTTGTCATCGACCAGGTGGTTAAGCTTCAGCACGTACATATAACCAACCGTGACTGGACGGTCGAATTGCTGCCCGGTCCGTCCATCATAAAGGACTGACTGGCCCGTTGGTGACAACTCGGCAAGTTCCAGCATGTCTTTGATATTTGTCTCACTGGCACCATCAAATACCGGCGTGCCCATGGGCACCCCACCACGCAGGTTCTCTGCAAGCTCCATTACTTCCTTATCTTCCAGACTCGCCAGATCAGCGGGGGTACCGCCAGTGCTGTAAATCTGTTTGAGTAGCTTACGTACGGATGCAGGTTTACCGCCGGAATCAACCAGGTTGCCAATTTTGAGCCCCAGGGCCTTAGCCGCCAGACCCAGGTGGGTTTCCAGCACCTGACCGACGTTCATACGCGACGGTACGCCCAGCGGGTTGAGAATGATATCCACCGGTTGGCCGTTTTCGTCATACGGCATGTCTTCTACCGGCACGATCACCGAGATAACACCCTTATTACCGTGACGGCCGGCCATTTTGTCGCCTGGCTGGATACGCCGCTTCTGCGCGACGTAAACCTTAACCATTTTGAGGACGCCGGGTTGCAGGTCATCAGACCCCACTAATTTATCCCGCTTTTCTTCGAACAGCTCATCAAAGGATTTACGCAGTCCACCGATCTGATCCAGTAGCTGAGTCGCCTGACTGCCCGCGGCTTCGTCGACCAGCGCAATCTTGCTCCATTCCGTGCGATCAATTTCCTGCAGATAGGCTTTGGTGATCTTGGTGCCCGCTTTCAGTTTGCCAGGGCCACTCGCCGCTTCCTTACCCGTCAGCAGTTTTTCCAGTCGTTGATAAGCGTCCTCGGAAACAATACGAAACTGATCGTTGAAATCCTGCTGGATACGCGCCAATTCGGTTTCTTCTATTGCCCGGGTCCGCTCGTCTTTTTCAACCCCATCGCGGGTAAAAACCTGAACATCAATGACCGTACCGACCATACCGGAAGGAACGCGTAGCGAGGTGTCTTTGACCTCGGAGGCTTTCTCACCAAAAATGGCACGCAGCAGCTTTTCTTCGGGGGTCATCTGGGTTTCGCCCTTTGGCGTAACCTTACCCACGAGAATATCGCCGGGACTCACCCGGGCGCCGATAAACACGATACCGGACTCATCCAGTTTGCTGAGTGCGCCCTCACCGACATTGGGAATATCGGCGGTGACCGCCTCGGCGCCTAATTTAGTATCTCGTGATACGCAGGTCAGTTCCTGGATATGGATGGTGGTAAACCGGTCTTCCTGGACCACCCGCTCCGAGATGATGATCGAATCCTCAAAGTTGTACCCATTCCACGGCATGAAGGCGACGCGCATATTCTGTCCAAGCGCTAGCTCTCCCATGTCGGTTGAGGAACCGTCGGCGAGAAAATCTCCGGCCACAATCCGATCGCCCGGGGAAACCAGAGGGCGCTGGTTCATGCAGGTGTTTTGATTGGAGCGGGTGTACTTGACCAGATTGTAGATATCGACCCCGGGGTCACCGGCTTTGGTTTCCTCATCATTAACCCGAACAACGATACGATTCGCATCAACATCGTCCACCACGCCGCCGCGTTCGGCCAGCACCGATGTGCCGGAGTCACGCGCAACTATCCGCTCCATGCCGGTACCAACCAGGGGCTTTTCCACACGCAATGTCGGCACAGCCTGACGTTGCATATTCGAACCCATCAGGGCTCGGTTAGCATCATCGTGCTCCAGGAATGGGATTAGCGAAGCCGCGATCGACACGACCTGTTGCGGCGACACGTCCATAAAACCAACTTCGTCCGCTGTTTTCAGCGTGAACTCGTTGAGATGCCGCGACGATACCAGCTCATCTACCAGTTTGTTCTGATTATTAGTGGCCGCACTCGCCTGTGCAATGACATGTTCAGGCTCGTCGAGCGCCGACATATAAGTGATCTCACCACTGACTTTACCGTCCTTGACCACCCGGTAAGGGGTCTCAAGGAAACCATAGGAGTTGGTCCGTGCAAAAACTGCGAGTGAATTGATCAGGCCGATATTTGGCCCTTCAGGCGTTTCGATGGGACAGACACGACCGTAATGAGTCGGATGGACGTCCCGCACTTCAAAACCAGCCCGTTCCCGGGTCAGACCACCTGGACCCAGTGCAGAGATACGGCGCTTATGAGTCACTTCGGACAGGGGATTAACCTGATCCATGAACTGAGATAGCTGACTGGAACCAAAGAATTCTTTAACCACTGCCGAGACCGGCTTGGCATTGATCAGATCCTGAGGCATCAGATCTTCGGATTCAGCAAAACTCAGGCGATCACGAACGGCGCGATCGACCCGAACCAGACCGATACGGAACTGGTTTTCGACCATCTCACCGACACAGCGGACACGCCGGTTGCCCAGGTGATCGCCGTCATCTACCAAACCCTTACCATTTTTAATACTGATCAGTTTCCGAACGACATCAACAATGTCGTCGCGGCTAAGTACGCCTTCGCCACTGGTCTCCTCGCGACCGATCCCACGATTCAGTTTCATCCGGCCAACGGCTGACAGGTCATACTGCTCGTGACTAAAAAAGAGGTTGTTAAACAGCTTTTCTGCCGCTTCCTTAGTCGGCGGCTCACCGGGCCTCATAATGTGATAAATATCGACCAGTGCCTCAAGCACACTCGCGGTGCTATCAACCCTTAAGGTCTCGGACACAAACGGCCCGTTATCGACGTCATTGAAGTAAATGAGTTCGAGCTTTTTAATTCCGGCACCGCGAATTGCCGCGAGCAACTCTTCGTCTATCAGCGTATTGGCCGGGGCGACCAGCTCGCCGGTGGACGTCTCGATGACATCCCTGGCGATGGTCTGACCCAATAAATATTCTTCCGGAACGACGAGCTCTTTCAGCCCGGCTGCGTCCAGTTCTCGAACGTGTTTAGCAGTGACCCGCTTGCCGGCGGGCACGATCACCTTGTCATTTTTATCTTTTATGTCAAAGCTGACCGCCTGACCACGTAGCCGCTCCGGCACCAGTTCCAGTTTTGCCTGAGTCTTGGTTAACTTTACAACGTCGTTTTCGAAAAACAGCTCGAGCATCTCTTCGTTGCTAAAGCCGAGGGCTCTCAACAACACCGTCACCGGCAATTTACGACGCCGGTCAATACGGACATGGAGCAGATCTTTAGGATCGAACTCAAAATCAAGCCAGGAGCCGCGGTAAGGAATGATTCGCGCCGAAAACAGCAACTTGCCCGACGAGTGAGTCTTACCTTTATCGTGGGTAAAAAAGACCCCGGGTGAACGGTGCAATTGGGACACGATCACCCGCTCGGTACCATTAGTAATAAAGGTACCGTTACGGGTCATCAGGGGAATTTCCCCCATGTACACCTGCTGCTCGCGGACTTCCTTGACCACGCGGTTTTTAGTACTGGCTTTGTCATAAAAGACCAGCTTCACTCTCGCCTGTAGCGGCGCCGAGTAGGTCATGCCTCGAATCTGACACTCTTTGACATCAAACGCCGGCTTGCCGAGTTCATAGCCGTCGTATTCCAGCGCCGCTGTGCGGGTATAGCCTTCTATCGGAAAAACCGATCGGAACGCTGCTTCCAGTCCTATTTCGCCCTCTTCCCAACCTTCTGCCTTGCTGGTCAGAAAGCGTTGGTAAGAATCCAGTTGGATAGCCAGCAAGTTAGGTACTTCAAGCACCTGCTCACGAACACCAAAGTCTTTGCGGATACGTTTTTTTTCGGCGTACGAATAGGTCATAGAAGCTCCGTTCGAGTCAACAGATTATCGGCCCAGCAACTGGCCATCAGACAAGCATCTGCTTTGTAGCAACAGTTACTCAGCTCAGTTTCCGTTTTTCATAGACAAAGAATCCCCTACCGTAAACGGCGTCTAACCGCCTCCAGTCGAGGGGATCCTTCTTGACCACCACCCTATCGAGGATGGTGGTCAGTTGAGAGCCCGAGGGCCCCGGTAGGAATTAGCAAGCCTTACTTAAGCTCTGCGGTCCCGCCAGCTTCGGCGATCTGAGCAACAAGTTCGTCCGCCTGCTCTTTGGTGGCACCTTCCTTAATCGGCGTAGGCGCGCCTTCCACAGCCGCTTTGGCTTCTTTAAGGCCGAGACCAGTGATGCCTCGAACAGCTTTGATAACCGCGACTTTAGCTTCGCCGAAACCAGTCAGAATGACGTCGAATTCGGTCTGCTCTTCAGCCGCTGCGCCACCGGCATCACCGCCGCCGACTGCCGCAACCGGAGCCGCCATGGCAGCTGCGCTAACGCCAAACTTCTCTTCCATTGCTTCGATGAGGTCAACGACCTCGACAACGGTCATATTGGAAATAGTTTCTAGGATTTCTTCCTGATTTACAGCCATGATTTACTCCGGAGTTACATTGATCGTAAAAACTTCTTCAGCTAAAAACTCAACCTGCCCTGCCTGTCCTCCACTCACTTAAGCGATGCAACGAGATGACCATCGTTAACACTTATCTACCGCGAGTGGTTCACAGCCAGGGAAGAATCAAGCCTCTTTCTGTTCTTTTAGTGCGGCAAACGTCCGCACCAGCTTGCTATGCGGGGCACCGAGGGTCTGGGCCAGCTTGGTAATTGGCGCTTTCATAACGCCCATCAGTTTGGCTAGCGCTTCGTCACGGGTCGGCAATTTAGCCACTGCTTCCAGCGCGCTAGCATCCAGAAGCTGACCACCAACCGCCACCAGTCTGACCTGCATCGCGGAATTTGTTTTACAGAAATCCCGAACCACCCGCGCTGCCGAACCCGGCTCTTCACCCGAGAACGCCATGATTAAAGGGCCCTTCAGGGATTCAGTGGCACACTCAAAATCCGTGCCTTTCACCGCCAGCTTAAGCAGGTTATTTTTAATTACCTTGATGTGCACGTCTGCCTTTCGGGCTTCAGCACGAAACGCAGTCATCTCCTCAACCGTTACGCCGGAGAAGTCTGCGCCGATCATCGACGTGGCATTGCTCGCCACGGCAGCGACTTCAGCTACCTTCTGTTTTTTAATTTCTAAATTATTGCTCATAGTGATTCACTATCTGCTTCGCTAGAGTCTGTGAAATACCGTCGAATAGCACCCAGCCTAAAGGCTGGAAACATCCACCGGCACGCCTAATCCCATGGTCGAACTCACCGTCAACCGGTCAAGGTAGACACCCTTGGCAGCAGCAGGTTTTAATTTCTGAACTTCAGCAACCACGGCGCCGATGTTTTCGCCCAGGGCTTCTGCTGTGAACGAAGCTTTTCCTACGGCGCAGTGAATAATTCCAGCCTTATCAACCCGAAAGCGAACCTGGCCCTTTTTCGCATTTTCAACCGCGCCGGCGACGTCTGGTGTCACCGTGCCAACTTTTGGGTTCGGCATCAATCCACGGGGACCCAGTACCTGACCTAGCGCCCCAACGACACGCATGGCGTCGGGAGCAGCAATGACCACATCAAAATTGATGTCACCACCTTTCATTTTTTCGGCCAGCTCTTCCATGCCGACTTCATCAGCCCCGGCTTCGGTCGCCTTATCGGCCGCTTCGCCCTGGGCGAACACAGCAATGCGAACAGTTTTACCCGCCCCATTCGGCAATACCGTCGCGCCGCGCACGACCTGATCCGATTTACGTGGGTCAATACCGAGATTCAGGCTTATATCGACGGATTCATCAAATTTCGCAGTGGCAGTCTTTTTTACCACCTCCAGCGCTTCGACCAGTGGCAACGCACTGCGTTCGCCGAGCAGTTCTATGAGCGCTGCGCGCCGTTTGCTAATTTTAGCCATCAGGAAACTCCCTCAACCTCAAGACCCATACTACGAGCACTACCAGCGATGGTGCGCACTGCTGCATCCCTGTCTCTTATACACATCTCCGAGCCCACGAGACCTCTCTACATCTC
>OJFP01000444.1_pt1 | contig 30107 bp, 30 predicted proteins | sample 1594141 | NCBI WGS metagenome assembly OJFP01 (sample SAMN05416843, study PRJEB24817) | seawater metagenome | isolation source: Sea water | place: Canada:Atlantic | collected 2013-07 | reverse complement strand
GGCTCGGAGATGTGTATAAGAGACAGGGCTACGGCCGCTGACAAGCTAACGACCGGGCCCGATTCGCACAACAGTCGCGAATAGTCGTACCCAACCAGGCCCCAGTCGCACTAACGCCCACCGATTCCGGTGGCATCGTTTTTTCAATCTATAACCCGCAGGTAATACCACGGTGATTTCTACCAGCAATCTGACTATCCAGTTCGGCGCCAAACCGCTTTTCGAAAACATATCTGTCAAATTTGGCAACGGCAATCGCTACGGGCTCATCGGAGCCAATGGCTGTGGCAAGTCCACCTTCATGAAAATCCTCGCCGGAGACCTGGCACCGACCCACGGATCGGTGTCGTCAACACCCGGCGAACGCATTGGGGTACTCAAACAGGACCAGTTCGCCTACGAAGAATACTCGGTTATCGACACGGTAATCATGGGCCATAACGAGCTCTGGGAGGTCAAGCAGGAACGTGACCGAATCTATGCCCTGCCGGAAATGTCCGAAGCGGATGGAATGCGCGCCGGCGACCTGGAAGGTAAATACGCGGAGCTGGATGGCTACTCCGCCGAGGCCCGCGCCGGCGAGCTGCTATCCGGTGTCGATATTCCGGTGGAACAGCACTACGGTCCCATGAGTGAAATCGCCCCCGGTTTCAAACTGCGGGTATTGCTAGCCCAGGCCCTGTTTTCTGATCCCGATACCCTGCTTCTTGATGAACCCACCAATAACCTGGATATCAACACGATTCGCTGGCTTGAAGGCGTGCTCGAACAGCGCAACTGCACCATCATTGTCATCAGCCATGATCGCCATTTTCTGAATTCCGTGTGCGATCACATGGCTGACCTGGATTACGGCACCCTCAAGGTTTTTCCCGGCAATTACGATGAGTACATGCTCGCCGCCACTCAGGCGCGCGCGACCCTGCTGGCGGATAATGCACGCAAAAAGGCCCAGGTCGACCAACTGAAGGCGTTCGTGGCGCGATTTTCTGCCAACGCCTCCAAGTCCAAACAGGCAACCTCCCGGGCCAAACAGATCGACAAAATCCAGATCGAGGATATCAAGCCTTCAAGCCGCAAAAACCCCTACATCCGCTTCGATTTTGACGACAAACTGCACCGCCGCGCGCTGCACGTTAAAAACCTGCGGGTTGGCTATGAGGACGATCTGTTTAGCGGCCTCAGCCTGGATATCGACGCAGGGGAAAAAGTCGCCATTATTGGTCCCAATGGAATCGGTAAAAGTACGCTCTTACGTACGTTAATTGGCGACATGGAACCCCGCGAAGGGGTGGTGAAATGGACCGATAACGCGCGGGTTGGCTATTTCGCCCAGGACCACGCCGACGATTTTGACAACGACAAACAGCTAATGGAATGGCTCGCCGAATATCGCCAGCCCGGCGATGACGAACAGGTGGTGCGCAGTCAGCTTGGGCGCATGCTGTTCTCCGGTGACGACATGAACAAACGCAGCAAGGTGCTCTCCGGCGGCGAACAGGCCCGCATGCTGTTTGCCCGCATCGTCATGCAAAGGAACAACGTCTTACTGCTTGATGAACCGACCAATCACCTGGACATGGAGTCGATCGAATCGCTCAACATGGCCCTGGATGAATACAAGGGCACCGTTATCTTCGTCAGCCACGACCGGGTCTTTGTCTCCTCACTGGCGACTCGGGTAATCGAGCTTTCGGCGGACGGAATCACCAACTACGTCGGTGGGTATGATGACTACCTCCACGCCCAGGGCGTGGAATAACCAGCCACAGATAACAATACCCGCCGGTTACTGTGAGGGGTCTCCAGTTAACCGGCAGGCCCATTCTTCAAGGGCTATTTAGGCATCATCCTCACCTGGCCCATCTGCCGCGACACCGCCACTAGCTCCCCGGTGGAATCCCAGATCTCGCCATCTTCCTCAAGAATACCGTTCTGAACGATAAAATTACGGAACCTGGCCCGTAACCAGCCCGGCGCCGGCGTTTTGTGTAGGTGCACGGTCAGTTCAACCGTGGGCACCCAGCCCACATAGCCGATCAGGTTAAATATGGGTGGCGGCTGAGCATCCGCAAATAGCAGCAGCGAGAAGAGATCGGCGGGACTTTCATCCCGAAACCGCATCCACACCCGGAACTCCGCAGACTCCCCCTTGCCCCAGTTAGTGCACGCAGGATCGAGCAGGGTCTCAAGAGTCTGGTGGATAGCCGTCTCCTCCTTGATAACCTCCTGCAACGGAATGCATTGCTCAGGCGGCGGGAACACCGGTGGCTCTACCTCTAACGAGGTGGGCCCGGCGCTTTTATCCAGATCGCTATAGCTGGCCGTAATATGCAGTGTTTGCTTGCCATTTTGGTAGAGCCTCGCCAGGCCCGTTGACATGCTCTTACCGGTTTTTAGCAGTTCCGTGGTCACCTCCGCCGGGCCGGAAAAGGTCGGGCGCATATAGTGGCCCGTTACGGTTAACGGATGGGGATGGGGCATTTTTTCGGCCAGCACTCTTGCAACAGCGGCCATCTGGTAACCGCCGTTAGGTATGTCGCGTACGTTCCAGCGGTTTGTAAGCTCAAGCTGCCAGCGGTCATTCCCGAGGTCCTTGAACTGGGTATCCTGCTTAATTGGGTTCACTCCATCCTCCTTCGTTCTAACCAAACTATCGCTTTTATCGATTTAATTATTCGAGCAATAGCGCGTGAAAGCGCGCAGATGATAAAGGATTATTCAGAAAAATTGTGTGCCGCCGCCACCGAAACCGTGCGCTGCGAAAAGCTAAAGAACCCGCAGTAACCGCCGATTCAACCGTAAAGTATTTCGATCACCGGTGCATTCAAAACGATGGCAGCTGCAACTTCTCAATCAATGGACGACTTCCTGGTAACGGGCGAACGACAGATCAGCAGACTCTGCCGCCGGATCATTGCCTCTAACAAACCGATTAGTGTCAATTTCAATGAATCCAAGGAGTTTTTCAACAGCCTGTTATTCGACCTGAACCCCGATCGGAATAGCTGCTACATCGACGCCCTGGTCCCGGCCCACGGCACCGAACTCCTAAAGGCGGGCAAATCCGCCTCGATTCATTGCAATCTCGACGGCATCGTCACCTGGTTCGGTGCCGGGGCGGTGATTCGTCAGGGATCCACCGACGGTCAACCCTGGCTAGAAATGGCCCTGCCCAGCCGTGCCTGGTACCGACAACGGCGCAATGCATTCCGGGCCCAGACATTTTCAACCATGAATTTAACCGTGGCACTTTATAGCCACCATCGAGCGGAACCACTCATGGCCAGGATTCAGGACCTGTCAGTCACCGGGTGTCGGGCTATTACTGGCGATCAACCGGAGCCACCGTTAGAAGAACTCGAGGATTTCTACCGCTGCCAGCTCTTTGAGGGGGAAAACCCGGTCATCAGTTGCTGCGCGCAAGTGCGTCATATCCACCCGACGGGTGAAAACAACCTTTCTCAGTTAGGCCTGCAATTTACCGACCTGACGCCGCAACACGATTCGGTGCTCTCCCAGCTCGTGATGAAGCTCGATGCCAGCGTTCAGCAACCATTATTAACCGCCTGATCAATCGCCTCCGGCAGTCCGTAGTCACGGTCGATCTGCTGCAAATACTCCACCTTTATCGGCAGTGGATTACCCAACCATAGCGCCCGGGTGGTGTGATCTCCCGCGTGCCCCAACCCTGTCTCTGCATGTACCAGCACATCAAGCCCCTGCCGGTTCAACATTAGCCAGCGGACCACTCGGTCAAAATGTTCCGGCTCAAACGCCACCTGATACATGGCCCGGGTGTGTGGACCCACCGGCCCCTCTTTCCAACGGCCCAGCCTTACCTCAAACCGCTCACCGAGTTGCTCGCGTAACTGCTCAGCGACCGGACGAGTGTGCGGTTCGAAATAGACGTGGGCATGGTATTCATTAACCTGATCGACCGGAATGGTCATTGCTAACCTCTCTGCTTCATCATCAAAATAAGGGTTGCCAGCGCTGCAGCTGGTAATTCGGTTGCTCATCTCCCCGGTGATTGATGGGACCGGGTCCGCCCCCGGTTTGTTCTAATGCCGCAATAAATCGCGGGAATTCAGGCGGGGATTCGAAATAAAAAAGGTGGGTTTCACAGTCACAATCTGACGCGCCTAGTCCTGGCACCATCGGCTGACAGGCCGTCATCGCCTTGACCCCATCCGCCCAGCGGTGTTCAAGCCGCCGATCGGTTTCAGCAAACCATATCTCGTCGATTTCTGCATGATGGCGCAAATAATCAATGTGCCAGTGGGGCCGGACACTTAACCGCAAATGATGAGCCAGACGGCCCCGGACCCCACCCGGACCAAAGGCACTGCCAACATAGAGGTAGGCACCGGCCATAAACTGACGCCTTCCTGCCCGGCCCACCTCGATGGTTGTTGCTGCTGGCAGGTTAAGACGTAACAGGTAACAGCCCACCGACCCATCGCCAGGGGCTGCGGGGCTATCGCCCGTCAGCGCCACCACTACCCATCATGCATTTAACGCCATTGAAATGGTCACCAGCACCAGCTTACTTTAGTGTTCCTGCACCACGCCATCGACGACGCGCTGGTATTCGCCACCGGCTGTCGTGGTAATCGCGAAGTAGGAAAGCGGCGAGTCGCCGGTGTTGCGAATACCGTGCACCACGCCTCGGGGAATATTCACCGTATCGCCAGCTTTCACCGGAAATTCTGCGCACTCTGGCGTGCCTGGCTGATGTTTTATATAGATGCCCTCGCCTTCAATAATAATAAAGGCATGGGCACCGTTGGGATGGGCATGGGATTCATTTTCCTGCCCCGGCATCAGGTTCCAGGTCACGATTACGACGTCTTGGTTATCGGTATAAACCGGCACGACCATGGCCTGGTCCGGCGAATATTTGCGCGTTGATTTCGGGTCAATCACGCCGGACTCAAGCGATTCCGGGGTTAACATTCCGGGAATTTCCATGGATACCTCCCTCTTCATTGATTCGTAAATAGTGAGGGTTAATCATAACGCAGGGGTGGCGTCTGCAGATTACAATTGCCCAGGAAAACCCTGACCCACTGAACTCATTAACCGGCCCGGAATTCGATGACCCGAACCCTGATCAAAACCGCCCTCGCTTCTGAGCAGCCCTTTACGGAACTACTGATAAAAGGCTGGGTAAGGACCCGACGAGACTCCAAAAACTTTTCTTTCCTCGAACTCAACGATGGTTCCTGTCTGGCCAATTTGCAGGTTATTGCCCAGGACGACCTCACTGACTACCCGGTTATCCAGCAGGCCAGCACCGGCGCAGCGGTGGCCATTACGGGTGAACTGGTCGAATCACCCGGCAAGGGTCAACGCTGGGAACTCCACGCCCGCTCAATCGAACTGCTTGGCAGCAGCAGCGAGGACTATCCGCTACAAAAAAAGCGCCACAGCGACGAGTTTCTGCGCACCATTGCTCACCTGCGACCACGCACCAATAAATATGGGGCGATGTTTCGGCTACGTTCACGGCTTGCGCTGGCGATCCATGATTTTTTCAGGTCGCGAGAATTCCATTACCTGCACACGCCGATCATCACCGGCTCGGATTGCGAAGGCGCCGGGGAGATGTTTCAGGTAACCACCCTCGACCTAACGAATCCGCCCCTGGTCAAAGGTGAGCCAGATTTCAGCCAGGATTTTTTTGGCAAACAGGCGTCACTCACTGTTTCGGGACAGCTTTGCGGCGAAACCTTTGCCATGGGCATGGGCAATATCTATACGTTTGGTCCGACCTTTCGCTCCGAAAACTCCAATACCAGCCGCCATATGGCGGAATTCTGGATGGTCGAACCGGAGATGGCCTTCGCCGACCTTGACGAGAACATGCAGCTCGGCGAAGAGCTGATTCGCTATCTGGTGAAATTCGTTCTCAATGACTGTACCGAGGACCTCGCGCTATTCGCCAATTTCGTCGACAAGGAGTTAATGGCCCGGCTGCAGAACATCGCCAACAAGGCTTTCCTGCGAGTCACCTACACCGAGGCAGTGGAAATACTGACCGCTTCCGGTCAATCGTTTGAGTTCCCGGTGGTCTGGGGCAACGACCTGCAGTCGGAACACGAACGTTTTCTCACCGAACAGCACTTTAAACAGCCGGTGATTCTGTACGACTACCCCACCGACATAAAAGCCTTCTACATGCGCCAGAACGACGACGGCAAGACCGTGGCGGCGATGGATGTACTGGTCCCCGGCATCGGTGAAATTATCGGTGGTAGTCAACGCGAAGAGCGCCTCGACCGCCTCACCCAGCGCATGGCCGAGATGAACCTGGATGAGGCCGACTACTGGTGGTATCTGGATACCCGCCGCTACGGCGGCGCTCCACACGCCGGTTTTGGACTGGGTTTTGAACGGTTGTTAATGCTGCTGACGGGCGTCACCAACATTCGCGACGTAATGCCCTTTCCACGAACCCCTAAAAACCTGGAGTTCTAACGGCCTCGGGCGAGCATTAAAATTCTGAATTAGGGTCCCTCAGCACTTTGGCAGAGCTCAGTCCCAGACCAGCGCTGGTTGCCGCAACAGTTCCTCCTGCTCCTGCAGGGTATTGATGTGTCCCTCCCAGAAACCGCTGCTACCGACCGCAGGAAAGGCGATCGGAAACGCCGGGTCCTGCCAGCGTCGGGCAATCCAGGCAACATGGTGAATCATCCGCAGAGTCCGCAACGGCTCGATTAAATTTAACTCCCGAGCATCGAACTCCCTGAACTGCTCATACCCCACTAACAGGTCACCGAGTCGGGCATTGCGGTAGTGACGATCACCGGATAGAAACATCCATAGATCCTGAATCGCCGGTCCCATGACCGCATCGTCAAAATCGACCAGATGGGGCCCGGCATCAGTCCAGAGCAGGTTGCCCGGGTGCAAATCGCCGTGAAGTCGTATCTGCCGAACCTCCCCGGTCCGCTCGAATGCCTGTCGTACCATCTCTAATAAAAGCGCGCTAATACTGGCGTAGCTCTCTTTTAAATAGTCAGGCAACAGCTGGTTTTGCAACACGGTTGCGCGTGAAGCGTCGCCCAGACGGGCCGGGGTGATCGCCACCCGGTGGGCAAATTTTTCAGTGGCACCGACCCCGTGTATCCGTCCCACCAGCCGACCAATCTGCTCCAGCTGGTCCGGATTATCCAGTTCCGGTGCCCGGCCCCCGACATTCGGATAGAGTGCAAATCGATGACCCGACTGCTCAAACAGCGTTCGACCCTCGCGGTCAGCAAGTGGGGCAATGACCGGTAATTCACCCTCCGCTAATTGCTGGGTAAAACGATGCTCCTCAAGTATCTGCTCGGCACTCCACCGACCGGGGCGATAAAACTTGGCAACCACTCGCACAGGCTGATGCTGACCGCGCTGGGCTGCTATTTGTGGAAACCCCTGATCCGCGATTGGCGATTCACTAAGGTCGATTCGATAAACACGGTTTTCGTAACTGTTTAACGCTAGGAAGGCACCACTCACCCGCAAACCGGTCGATTCAACGGCATCCAGCAATTGATCAGGCGCCAGGTCAGCAAACACCGGCTGTGCATCCTCAACCGGCTGTTTAACGCCCGGATTGTTTAGCGGTGGCGCGGCTAAATTTCCATCCTTTTCATTCATCCACCCATTGTACGGCGGATTACTTGCTCGCTAGCCGGAACAGTCGGGCGAATGCGACCGCACTACTCTATTTATCAGGACCTCTGGGAGGGTCTCCCACGGTCATGACTCGACTCATTATCCGTCGATAGCCGTGGTAATCATTTAGCGGATTATGGTGAGTCGTGCGGTTATCCCACATCGCCAGCGAACCCGCCTGCCATTGAAACCGATAGCTATATTCTGGCCGTTGCTGATGCCGATAGAGATACTCCAGAATCGGCTTGCTCTCTTCTTCGGTCATGTCACTGAAGCGAACGGTGTGGGCCGCGTTCACAAACAGTGACAGCTTGCCACTGCGGGGGTGTCGACGAATCACCGGGTGCACGGCCTGCTGCGGGGCTTCGTCAAGATTTTTGTTCTGGCGAAATTCGCGTACCGAATAGCCGCCCGAATGTTCGGCGCTATAAATCGCTGTCAGATCGCCCAGCAGCTTCTGCATGCCAGGAGAGAGGCTTTCATAGGCGCGGGTCATGCTGGCAAACAGGGTGTCACCGCCCAGCGGTGGGATTTCCTGGGCGTAGAGAATGGTTAGCGCAGGGGGGCGTTCCAGGTAGGTGGAGTCGGTATGCCAGAGACCACCGAAATTAACCTTATCGTCTTCCATCTTGGCGATCTGCACCACGAAAGGTGCGTCGGGGTAGCCTTCTACAAAAGGGTATTCGAGCAACTCGCCAAACTGCGTGGCAAGCGACTGTTGCGCAGCAGGCGTTAACGCCTGGTCGCGGAAGAACAGCACCTCAAACTCATCCTGGGCAGACTCTATCTCGGCAATTTGCCTGTCCGACAGGGTTTTTGCCAGATCAATACCGTCGATCTGAGCACCCAGCGCAGGTGATAGCGGCGTTATCTTCAATACCCAACTCCCCTTTATTGATCCTGCTGCCCGACCAGCGACCGACCGAACAGCATCAATGATATGGCAACCGCCGTTGAAACCGCGAGCATCAAAAAACCGGCACCTGTGTTCCCTGCCGTATTAATCACCCGCCCTGACAGGGCGATCCCGGCGAAGGAACCCAGCGAACCGGCTATATTGACCAGCGCAATACCGGCAGCGGCGAGGTGAGACGGCAGCAAAGTCGTGGTCAAACCCCAGAAACCGGAGAAGCCCGCACCGATCCCCAACATAAACAGAGTAATTGCCAGGTCGGTGGATCGCAGGCTTAAATCACCCGATAACCAGTAAAGAGCCACCCCGGTGATCACCATACCGAGTAGTGGATGCCAAAAGCGTTCATTGTGGCGATCAGCGCTCCAGCCCCAGACCAGCGCAGACAGCGCGAAGGCAAGGTAGGGTAAACCGACATGCCAGCCGATCGCGGCCTCACCCAGTTCCGGCGCAGCCCGAGCAACCGCTTTGGGTAACCAGTAGAGCGCGCCAACCAGCGCACCGGTAAACAGAAAATTAACGGCGGCGAGCCACCACACCTGCCTGGCTAGAAAGGCCGCTTTGATGCCCCCGGCCAGAGGCGGATCCGCCAATTTAGTCGGACTATCCCGATCTTCCTCCGCCAGCTGGGCAATCAGCCCGGCACGCTGCTCACTGTTCAGCCAGCGAGCCTGCTGGGGCTTATCCGTAAGAATTAGCAACACGGCGATCGCCAGTACGGAACAGGGCAAGCCTTCCAGAATAAACAACCATTGCCAACCTGCCAGCCCCCAGACCTGGTCAAAATATTCCATGATCCAGCCGGACAGTGGGCTACCCAGGACACCCGCAATCGGCACGGATAGCGTAAATAGTGAGACCGCCATGGCCCGATTCTCACGGGCAAACCAGTAGGTGATGTAGAGCATGATACCGGGATAGAGCCCGGATTCTGCCACCCCCAGTAACAGGCGTACGGCATAAAATTCTGCCGCGCTGGTCACCAGAGCCGTGGCGGCCGAAACCAGCCCCCAGGCCACCATAATGGTGGCAATTAACCGCCGTGCGCCGAAGCGCTGGAGCATGATATTGGCAGGGAGCTGAAACACCAGGTAACCGAGAAAAAACAGGCTGGCACCCAGGCCATAAACTGCCGCCGAAAAGCCCAGGTCACGGTTCATGGTTAGGGCGGCGAAGCTGACATTGACCCGGTCTAACTGACCGAGCACGTAGACCAGCACCAGCATCGGCATTAACCGCCAGGCAACTCGACGATTAATGCTAGCCAGTAAAGCGGGTTGGGACGGGTTCACAGGATACGTTCCTCGAACCGGACTCGACTCAGGCGATACCGAATGACTTGAGTTGGTCAACCAGCCATTCGCGCCGCTCCGGCGAGACATCTTCCACCGGAGCGAGGGTGTAGCCGCCGTGCAGACCGATGGCGTCGTACCAGGGCTTGAGAATGGCAAACGCCGACGCATAGGTGCCAGTTTTAGCCAGCTCCCAGATGGTCATATCCTCAACAAATCCGGCCACCTCGCGCAGAGAACTCCAGACCTGATAAGCCTCATCCCATTGGCCTGCTTCAGCGAGTTTTTTGTATTCCAGGATGACGTTACGTTTTTTACCGTAGGTGGTGAAATGATAAGCCGCCCACTGGATGAAGGGATAGCCGGCCCGCAGGTCGTCATAAAAATATTGCTCGATTGGCTCGCTAATAAAAAAATCATCACGCATTGCGCGGCGCAGTTTGATCGTGTCAGATCGCTTCAAACTGCCCTGTTTAACGCCGACGATGGTGTCAATGTCAGCCAGTCGCTCCATCAACTCGAGGCTCAATACCGTCCCGGAAACGGCTGTGCGATAGAGAATCATCGCCATGTCGGTACGGTCAGCCAGGTATTTGTAAAACGAATAGATCTCGTCATCGGATTTCAATTGCACCGCCGGGTTCATCACCTCGGCGCTGCGGTAACCCATTTTTTCTACCGCCTGCATTTTCTCCAGCGCCTGGCGAGCACTGGGATCGAGAATGATGGTGGATATGTCGATGCGCCCGGCGACGGCCTCAGCAATCACCTCATGGTAGTGGTACCACTCCGACAGGGTCAGGTTCCAGGCTTCAGCAATAAACCCGCCAACAACAATGCCGTCGAGCCCCATATCGACAAACTGGTCGATGTTGTCGCGCAGGGCTGGCTCATCGAGCTCGCCGCTTTTGGTAAAGGGAGTTAGCGGCGCATCGTAAAAACCCCGCAGGTTCTTTTGCGCCCACTGTTTGGCTTCGTTTCTGGTGTATTCCAATTTCGCTCCCCTCTCCCTGAAACTTTCTGAAATTATGAATGTGCCAGCTTCTGCGTTGGATTATCCGCCCAACAAAGCGCTACCGCCGGGCATACCCATGCGCACGCGGCCATACATTTCGGCGTTGGTGTCAAAATTAAGGCCGCCGTGATTGTTAATGGTATGCACGTCCCGCCAGGCCCGCTGCATCGGGTGATCATTCTGTAATGCCCCGCCACCGCTGGCGGCAAACAGCCGCTCCACCGCTCGGGTAAACAGCGTGGCACCGTAAGCGTTATCGTAAAGGGTACGTGCCAATACCTCCTGAGACGCCTCCTTGCCTTCGATGGCCAGGTTCATCAGCTCGATGTTGTCTTTTTTAATCAGCAGCTCCGCCATTTCAATCTCTGCTTCGGCTTCCACCAGCCGGATCAGCGATGGCACCTTCTCAACCTGATCACCGGCACCAAATACCAGCGTGCGGGACTTCATTTTTTCGGCATAGGTATCCAGGGCATTAAGCGCTGCGCCACAGGCCGGGGCCACCAGCGAACTAATGGAGGGTGGAAAGAACGCCTGCCGATAAAGCGGACCGGTGTTAAGCGCACGCCCCGGCGCGTCACCCTGGATCGCTTTGGTCAGTGAAAATATGCGGTGCTGGGGAACATAAATTTCGTCCAGGGTAATGTCTTTACTGCCCGATCCCTTAAGCCCCGCCACGTTCCAGCTATCGTGATCGATAATGAACTCGCCTTTCGGGACGACGCATTGGCAGAACTCCGGCGGACCACCGTCTTCGTGATCGATGAGCACGCCCAGCAACGCAAACTGAGAGTGATCGCAACCACTAGCAAAGGTCCAGCGGCCGCCCTTGACCTCAATACCGCCGGTGACTTTGGTGATCTCACCGGAGGGGTTAAAGGGGGTGCAGGTCTGATTGTTGTCATCCTCACCCCAGATATCTTCCTGAGCTTTGGGATCGAAATAGCCAAGATAATAGTTATGAATGGCCAGAATACTCAGCACCCAGGCGCTGGACGCACAACCACCCCGACCAATTTCCTTGGAAACATCAAACAGGGTCATCAGATCCAGTTCATATCCGCCGAAGGCTTTCGGTTGCACGATCCGATAAAACCCGGCGGCACGAAAATCTTCATACGTCTGATCGGGTAGACGACCCAGCTGCTCGCACTCCACGGCCCGCTCGCCAATGGTTGGCGCCATATCACGGGCGCGCTGGATAAGTTCTTCCGATGTGGGATTCGACATTCCTCTCTCCATTTAATGACTCGGCCTAAACGCCCGAGTGAAACCTTGGCACAGATGGCCAATCAAAAGTATTTAATCACTGACCTTAATCACAATTTTTCCACGAACATGCTCGGTCGCACTCAACTGCTGCGCCTCTGCAGCCTGTTCCAGCGAGAACACCTGGGCAACCTCCATTTTCAGTTCGCCACTGGCAAAATGTCCGGCAACCTCTCCAAGCGCTGCCCCGTCGGCCTGGCAAATCATAATCTCCGATTCCACCGGACCAATTTTCATATCGGCCGGATTCGCCACCGGACTGAGCAGGACTATTCTGGTATTGGTTGACACCAGCGGCTCGCTGCCCTGTAGCGATTGTCCGGCAAAGGGGGCGACGATAACCACGGCTCCTTCGGGATATTCGGCCTTCAGCTGGTCACCAAAATCAGGCTGGTGATAATCCATCACGCGGTCAGCCCCCAAACCCAATACATAATCATGATTGTTGGCACTAGCGGTCGCTAACACAGTGGCCCCGGCCTGATGGGCAAGCTGCACCGCCATGGAACCCACCGCACCGGCGGCAGCGTGTATCAGTACCGTTTGCCCGGATTGCAGACCACCGTGCTTGAACAGGGCCTGTTGCGCAGTATGAAACGCCACCGGAATTGCCACGGCCTGCTCAAAGGATAAATCCGCAGGCTTAATCGCAAGTTTATGTGCATCGGCAGGCACAAACTCAGCGTAACTTCCCCACTTCATGTCAGTCTGTTGCAAAAACCCGAACACCTCGTCACCGATCGCGAACTGGCTTACCTCAGCACCCACCTCGGCTACCACGCCTGCCACCTCTCGACCGAGAATGACCGGGAAATCGCAGTCGATAAAGCGCGCCAGTCCACCACTACGAATGCGCCAGTCAATCGGGTTAACCGATGCCGTTTTTACCGCAACCAGCACCTGATCGGCATTGATGGGTGGTTTGGGCTGATCCGTCAGCTCTAGCACCTCGAGTCCGCCGTATTCGGCGATTGAAATGGCTTTCATGGATATCCTTATCGTCTGGTTGAAGAATTCAATAACGGCACGGTATGACGCCCGGTTTCCGGCATCAAACCGAATGTCTGGTGTGGTTGAGTTTATCCGTCGGAGGTCGTCCGGGTGGCTGCGTGCTCACCGGCCAGCGCGCCGTATATCATCGCCGCACCGATGGTCGCACCGGCCGACCAGTATGCCTGCGCTGCGGGCGCGGCAATACAGTTACCCGCCCCATAAAGCCCGGCAATCGGCTGACCCTCGTTATTAAGTACCTGACCATGCGTATTAATGCGCGGCCCGCCTTTGGTGTCGAGCACGCCCGGGGCAAGAATCATCGCGAAGTAGGGTCCATTGTCGGCGATCGGCCGCATGGTGGCATTTGGCTGGTCCGATAACTCCCCTGGGGGCGTATAGAATTTATTGAAAAACAGCTCCGAGGGAACTTCACCCCGCTGGAAATCCGGATCCTTGCCCTGTTTGGCAAAGCCGTTAAAGCGTTTGATCGTTTCAGCTAAATTGTCAGTAAATTGCTCATCTAACTGGTAACCGCCGGTGTGTGCAGATAGCCTGGAAAAACGAGTTTTAACGGCGTCACCCAATTGCTCAAGCGTCTCGCCAGTGAGCAGGTAGTCGGCTTTACCGGGGGGAATCGGAAACACGCCGGCAAACCGTTCGGCGACCTGTCGATCGTAAATCAATACCGGGAATAAATTAGGATATTCCGCCCGGTTGGCATCCCAGACAAAATGGGCCTGAGTGCGCTCGTTGTAGACAAATTTTTCATTCACAAAGCGCTTACCGTAGCGGTTCACCTGAATCATCGCATCACCGGGCGGCACAAAAACATTCATCCCCACCGCTGAATTAGCAATGGCGTGTTCCAGCAGAATCTGTGACCACCAGGCGTTATTCATGTTGCCCAGCCCTGCCCCGGCGGCCGCGCCCATGGTGACAAAATCACCTTCGGCCGCCGCCACCGTGCAGCCCCCATAAACGGGCCCACGGAGAAAGTTCTTGCGCAGGTCAGGGTTATGAATAAACCCCCCACTCGCAAAAATGACCGCTTTCCGGGCGCGCACAGTTACCGACTGACCATCGCTACCACGGTAAATCAGTCCGACGACACCACCGCTGTCATTCAGCAGCAGTTTCTGGGCACGACTGGAGAGCTTCACCTCAACACCAGCTCGCTCTACTCCAGCCTGTAACTGGCGAATCAGTTCATCCCCCATGCCCTGTTGACCGTCATCTTTTTTCGGCACCAGAATGCGTCCAATCGGCGCCTTATTTTCAGCCAGGTGGGCGTAGTAATCGGGAAAATCCGTGCCATCAAAACCCGTCATGAATGTGGACTGGAGCACCCCCTGGGCAGCAAGCTCATCCACCATGCCAGCGCCCCGGTCATAATAGGTTGCGATCAGGTCAAAGGCGGGGGGTGTCAGGCCAAGGGTTGGATGATCCGCCTGATATTCGGTTGGAAAGGAGAGCCGCGCCATATAACGCAGGGCATCCAGACGGGGATCATCCAGGCCCCGGTTCCGCATTAGTGAATTATTTGGAATCCAGTAAGCGCCCTGAGACTTCTGCGTGGTGCCGCCGTAATAACTGGCTTTTTCTAGCATCAGCACTTCGGCCCCGGCCCGCCGACCATAAAGAGCCGCGCAGGAACCCGCGGCACCGCTGCCGACGACCACCAGATCTGCTTCCAGGTCCCACTGTTGTCGGTCGCTAACGTTTTCTGCCCCGAGAGCTACCCCCGGTAACAGAGCTGCACTGGCAACGCCACCGATAAACTGGCGGCGTGAAACTGTCCTCTCCATGGAGTCAGACACCCTTGCCAGTCACCGAGACAGAATCGTTTTGTCCAGTGATTTCGGGGTTACCAATTAAGGGATTCCAGCCCCGGGCACATCGACTTTAACCGTTTCAATAAAGGCCTTCGAGTCGCCCTGCGCCAGTCGCTCGATATCGGTTTCGGCTGAAAGCATAAACAGGGTGTTACGGCCTTCACCCCCGAGGGCACAGGCAACGGCTGCGCGGCCAGGAGCAACCCGGTGGGTCACTTCGCCGCCCTCCTTAACGCGGACAAACTCATCGGTCACAAAAGAGGCGATCCAGACCGCCCCTTCCGCATCAAGGCAGATTCCATCCGGCGTGTACTCCCCCGTGCTGGCAAAGAGCCGCTTGTTCGACAAACCACCGTCGGGATCTATGTCGTACTGGGTCAATTGATTACCGAAGGTCTCCGCGCTGATCAACCGTTTGCCATCCGGCGTAATCACCATGCCATTAGGAAAGTTAGCATCCTCAGCCACCACCCTTGGCTCGCCTCCCAGACCGGGTAACAGGACAATATTGCCCGGTGCCGGCTCAGCGCCACCAAACAGGTCAAAGCCAAAATTGCCAACATAGGCATCACCGTTGGCATTAACCACCATGTCGTTGAGATCCGCATTGGTCACGTCGTTGAGATCCGCGTATTCGGATACATCATCGCCCTTGATGCGCAGAACGCGTCGGTCAACCATCGACACCAGCAACTGGCTGCCATCGGGCAAAAAACCACTACCCGAAGGCCGGGAAGGAACATCCAGCAAGGTTGTACGACTTCCGTCGCTACCGATACGCAGCAATTTTTTGCCAAACATATCGGAAACGTACAGTGCCCCCTGATGCCACCGCGGCCCTTCTAAAAAAACAAACCCATCCGCAAAAAGTTCACCCTGTAATGTCTCCACTCCCACGCCCCCTGGTCGTTTGATTAATTAATTCAGTTGTTACGGTTCAGGATGCCGACGTCTTTTTCATTGGCGTCGGCATCGACTCACCGGGAAAAGATTTTTTTCTGCCGTTCATGTTTGCTAAGCAAACGCAAACTGAGTAGTCCCAGCAAGGCAGTGACACCCTCATAGCTCACTGCACCCAGGTTATAACTATTCGGCGATCCCTGAACGGAGATACCATACCAGCGAGCCAGCGCCAGCCCACCCATGATCAGAATAAGCGCCACGACCCCGGGCCGCACCCACTCTCGGTGCAAACCTGCCAGCAGAAAGAACAGCCCCAATCCGGTCTGTAATCCACCATACATGGCATGAATTTCGGTTCGACCACTGACCATCTGCAAGCCCAGGCCACTCAAATTACCCACCATATTCGGCAATAAGAGACAGGCGATGCCGTAACCGATAAAAGAGACAGCAGTAAACAGGAGTACGAAACGAGCCAGTTTCATCGGCACACACCTTCCAACAGAAATTTAAGAAAACATTTTTTGCTCAACTATCCTCAGCTCAGCAGTGTAGCTCGAAACGCCAGCAGACTCAGCTTTCAACCCTCGATCCGGGGATTCAACTGGTTAAACAGCACAGTTTCTGCTTGAATATCCCGCTGCTTTGGAATGAATAACGACCTATTTTTACCCCTCGCTGAACCACCGATTTCATTTCAGTTGAATATTCATCTAACAGGCGGATAGCCATGGACGCGTCACGCAAAAAGCAGCTAATCAACCGCATGCTCGACCCTGAGTGTATTGCGGTCATCGGCGCAACTCCGGAAAACATGTGGACCCGCAATTTGCTCGGCGGACTGGAACGGGAAGGCTACCGGGGAGAAATATTTACCGTCAACCGTGGGCGCGGGAAAGTGCTCGGTTACCCCTGCTTTCACTCGGTTGCAGAACTACCCAAAGCACCCGATCTGGCAATGATTTTGCTATCCGAAAAATATGTCTTTGCCACACTAAAAGAACTCGCCGACAAAGGCTGCGCCTCGGCCTATGTGCTTGCGGCTGGCTACGAAGAAGCCGAGAAACTGGCGGAACTGCGCCAGGTAGCCGAAGAGCTGGGAATTCTAATTCTCGGCCCCAACTGTAACGGCTACGTCCGTCCCGATTCCGGGCTGCACTGCTGGGGCGGCCCCATTCCACGACCCTACAAGGCCGGTTCACTGGCATTTATCGCTCAGAGCAGCGCAGTCGCCGGATCGGCGGCCAATTCCTGCTGGGATCGAAACCTCGGTTTTTCAGCCATTATCACCACTGGTAATCAGGCCAATTTCACCCTGGCTGACTGCTTTGACTACCTGGCCGATGATCTGGATACCCGTGCCATCGTCTGTTACATCGAACAGTTTGGTGATTTTGAAGCCTTCGCCAACGGGGTGCAACGGTGCCGGGACGCTGGCAAGGCGATCATCGGTATCGCCACCGGCAAATCTCAGGCCGCTCGGGACGCAACCCTTTCACACACGGGCGCCCTCACTGCTGGCCCGGAAGTCTCCGCCGCGGCCCTCGACGCCCTCGGCATTATTGCCGCCAAAGACACGGATGATGCCCTCGATTACGCCAGCCTGTTCGTGCAGCTGCCACCGCGTTGCTGGAAAGACGTGCAGACCGTCGGAGTCATCACCCCTTCTGGCGGATACGCAGCATTGATGGCAGATGCCCTGGATGAGCACGGTCTGGAGACACCGCCGTTGCCGCAATCGGTGCTCGACACCCTGCCAGCAATAGTCCCCCACAACAACCCAATGGACTTAACCGCCACCATTTTTGCCTGGGCCGACCAGTATCCCAAGGTGATTGATAGCTTTATCGTCGCCGAAGAGTTTGATGCAGTGGTGCTAATGATGGGTGCCTGGGAAGGCTTTGAACGTTGGTTTGCACCGGTAACTGCCTGGGCCTACAAAATTGGCAAACCCGTGCTGCTTGGCGGCAACGAAGTGTTTTGCCTGGGCGATAGTTTACGGACGCAATTCAACAGTGATCCCACGCCGGTGGTCCACGGCACCGCGCGGATTGCCCGCGCTCTGTCAGGCATGCAGCAGTATCACCGGTTGCAATACCGGATAAGCGAACACTGGTTCAAGGCCCCCTGTAAACCCTGGTCGGGGAGCAATACTGCCACCTTTCCCGATATTGCCGATAATCTTAACGCTGCCGGTATCAAAACCGTGGACTGGTGGAACCTGAGCAATGCCGAAAAGCCGAACAGCGGACCGCTGGCGGTCAAGCTTGAAAGCCCCCAGTTACTGCACAAAAGTGACCACCAGGCAGTGCTGCTTGGGGTGGAAGCTGATGCAGTGGCTGACAGCACCCAACAGCTCCAGGCAATCGCCGAAAGCCTTGACCTGGAAAATCATCAGATCATTGCTCAGCAGATGGTAAGCAACAGCAAGCTAGAATTACTGGTGGGCGCTGTGGTGGATTCAACCGTTGGTCCCGTCCTTACCCTGGGCCTGGGCGGTATCACCGCCGAGCTGCAAAAGCAGGTCGTCCATGCACTCTGCCCGTTTGATCGGGAGACCGCCCGTGGACTGGTGGAATCGCTGCAAATCATGCCGCTGTTTGAGGGTTATCGTGGCCAGCCGCCACTGGATGACTCCCTGTTTGAACTGCTCGTCAAGGTTTCTCAATGGGTTTACGACCACCGTGACCGACTAAAGGAACTCGATTTGAACCCCGTCTTTGTACCCAACAGTGGCAGTCCAGCACTGGTAGGAGATGCTCTTGCTATTTTTTCGTAATCACCCGGTATCCATTAAGCTGATCATTGCGGTTGGGTTAATGGCTGCCTCGGCAACCCTTATCGCCGAAACCCGCTATGTCTCCGACCAGCTGCGTATTACCGTCCGCAGCGGCACCAGCACGGGTCATGCCGTCATTACAACCATCGACAGCGGTGAAGCCGTCGAAGTGTTACAGCGGGATGAGGCGACTGGCTACACCCAGGTTCGCCTCAAAAATGGCAAACAGGGCTGGGCATTAAGCCGCTATCTGCTACCCAGCCCCATCGCCAGAGACCAACTGAAATCTACCCAGTCCCGACTGTCCGACGTGCAACAGAAGCTGGCACAGCTTGAGCCAGTTGCCGAACAACAGAGTCAGGAGATCGAGGCATTGACCAGCGAACGCGACCAGTTAGCCGACTCGCTGGAGCAACTAAAAATAATGACAGCTGATTCAGTGGCGCTGATTGCAAAAGATAAGTCGCTGCAAGAGGAAGTAGCCACCCTGACCAGCAGCAATGAGGCGCTACGACACCGCGTTGATCAGCTCAGCAATGACCACCGACTGCGCTGGTTTATGTACGGCGGTGGGGTGATGGGGATTGGTGTACTGTTCGGACTGATACTGCCAAAGCTGCGTATCCAGCGTAAATCCTGGAACGAGTTCTAATCCGATTGCTACCGAGTGCTCGGTTGATAATCCCAACCCTCTATCGCTGCTGCAAACAGCGGGAGATTTGATTCGTCATTGTCTGTAGCAGTTGAAAATAAAGATCAGTGCCTGGCACAAGCGCTGCACCCATGACGTCAAGAAGTTCCACCCGGGCGACGGTGCCTGCTCGCCACTGCTCCAGCTTACGCGACGAGCTACTGCTATCGGCTAACAAACAGCTAACCCCGGTCTGCTTTAACTGCTGGCGAAAATTCAGTACCTGCCGCAACGCCGGGGGCCGGTCATCGACAACCACCAGACCGCCTACTGAACTCAGCCCGTAGCGATTCAACAGGTAGTTAAAACTGTTGTGATAGGTCATAAAGGGGCCGGAGATTGCGGAAAACTGCTCGGCCAGTTGTTGATCCAGTCGCAGCAACCGCTCTCGGGTCCGTTCTGCATTGGCTCGATACTGTAATTCATGTGCTGGATCCAGCTCCGTTAATATCTGGGTGAGCTCGTCCAGGTAACAGAGGGCATTGATGGGGTTGAGCCAGACATGTGGGTCAATATTGCCCGGTTTTTCTGCCGCCCCGTGGTCACTGTGGGCGTGGTCATCGCCTGCAGGCGAAATCCCGGGCTGTTTCAGTAACGACTGACCCACGCAATCGATCGCCCGCCACTGTCGACCGGCAATGGTGTTATTCGCGAGCACCTCGGCCACCGGTTCCTCAATCACTGGCCCTACCCACACCAGCAAATCCGCCCCCAGCAGGGCGCGTACCTGGGTAGGCCGCAACGCCGCATGGTGATGCCCCCCAGCTGGGCGATCAAACAGCAGTTCTGGCGGTTCGCCCTCTACCATTAAATTAGCAACTAGTGAGTGAAGTGGCGCAATCGTGGCCACCACTTTGGGCCACTCATCCGCCCGAGTTTGTGCCGATACGAACAACAGCGAAATAACCAGCCCGTACCCTGAAATAGCCACGGCCAAACGCGTCCAATTGCCCCGCAAATCGGCTCCCAAATTAATCATTATTGCCTCAGCTTTACCGCCTGGTGATGACGCGATTTAAAGGTAATCAGGCGCCCGGAGAAAAACGTAACATTATAACGTTATACTTTCTGGTTCGTTTTCCGTAACGTTGCAACGGTAATCGACCCGCTCACGCTTTCCTTCACGGCGCATGCACTCAGGACAGGCTCATGGCCCCCATCAATCGACCTGAAAAAGCACGGACCTCAACCTTTCTGCCAGCCGGCCACGACCATATTCAATGCCAGCGGCAGGCGCTACGGGCTGCCGAACAACAGTGTCAGCTCGACAAAGTCAGGCTCACTCCCCTGCGCCGCGAGGTTCTGGAGCTCATCTGGCAGAACCACCGGCCGGTCAAAGCCTATGACCTTCTCGATCGACTGAAGGTGAACCACCCGGGTGCAGTACCGACCACCGTTTATCGCGCCCTCGATTTTCTACTTGAACACGACCTGGTGCACCGGCTGCAATCGCTCAACGCATTTATCGGTTGTGGCACACCGGGAGACCCGCATCGGGGACAGTTTCTGATCTGCCGGCAGTGCGGCACGGTGGCGGAACTGCAAAATACCGATCTACACCAGCAAATAACTGAACAGGCGGCCGGACTCGGTTTTCAGGTTGATAACGAAACCATCGAAATATTCGGCGCCTGCGCTGATTGCCAAAGGACATAACACCTTGCCTTCCCTGCTAACACTCGGTGACGTTTCCGTCACCACCGACAGCGGTGTAACCCTGTTAAAAAAGGTCAACCTGACCATAAAGCCACGACAAATCATTTCCCTGATTGGTCCTAACGGGGCGGGCAAATCCACCCTGATCCGAGTACTCGCTGCCCTGCAGCCCCCGGCGACGGGCAGCATTGAACGTCAACCGAATCTGGTCACCGGATACCTGCCCCAGCGCCTTACGTTGCCCATGAACCTGCCCATCACCGCCGGGGAGTTTTTGCGGCTGGGGCTTAACCGCCACCAACCCAACACGGAACTTCATACCACCGGTGTCACCCATTTAATGGATAAACCACTGCAGGCGCTCTCCGGTGGCGAACTTCGGCGTCTGCTGCTGGCCAGAGCCCTGATTCGCCGGCCCAAACTTCTGCTGCTGGATGAGCCGACCGCCGGCGTTGATTTGATCGGTCAGGTGGAGTTTTATCAGCTCCTTGCCAAAGTACGTGACGAGTATGGCTGCGCCATTGTTATCGTTTCCCACGACCTCCATTTCGTGATGGCCGCCACCGATCAGGTGCTCTGTCTTGATCAGGGACTGGTCTGCTGTCACGGCCACCCAGAAGAAGTCAGTCAACATCCGGAATACCGCTCCCTGTTTGGTGCCGGTACCGAACAGGCTTTCGCCGTGTTTACCCACGCCATGGGGGGGCATAACCACGCTCATGCCCACGGCGGTGACCATATCGATGCGGTCGAACCGGTGCACACCGATCATGGATGAGCTACTACTCAAGGCGGTACTCGCAGGTAGTTTGATCGCCCTGTTTACGGGGCCTCTGGGCTGTCTGGTGGTCTGGCGACGGCTCGCCTTTTTCGGCGATGCCCTGGCTCATTCGGCCCTGCTGGGCGTTGCCCTGAGTCTGGTGACCGAACTACCGCCAGGATTAGCAGTGGCACTCACCGCCGCCAGCCTGGCAATCCTGCTACTTTACCTGCGCAGTCGTAGCAAACTCGCCGACGACACCTTGCTGGGCATACTTTCCCACAGTGCACTGGCACTGGGGCTAGTCACCCTGACCCTGTTTGAGAGCAGCTCGGTGAACTGGATGGTGTACCTGTTTGGCGACATTCTCGCGGTTGGCTGGGGCGACGTGCTCACCGCCAGTTTGCTTGGCCTGCTGGTGGTCGGCCTGCTCGCATGGTTCTGGCAATCGCTAGTGCTAATCTCCATTGATCGCGACCTTGCCCGGGTGGATGGCGTCGCTGTGGATCGTCTGGAGCTGCTGTTTATGCTACTGCTGGCGGTTGCGATCGCCGTGGCTATTAAAATAATTGGCGTGCTACTGATTACCGCGATGCTGGTAATCCCGGCTGCCACCGCCCGCTACCTTGCCCATTCGCCGGGCCAGATGGCGCGGATGGCTACCGCCATCGGCCTGGCTGCGGTTTGGGGCGGTATTGGCGCTGCCTTTCAGTGGGATCTGCCAACCGGACCCGCTATCGTCGTCACCGCTTTACTGCTGTTTCTGCTGGCAACCCTGGTCCGCAGACCGACACCCCGAACCACGCCGACCTAGCGCCCCACCTAAACTAAAAAAGCCGCGTTGGCGTGCACCCCAGCGCGGCTTTTTCATATAGCGATATATCCCCTACAGGAAAAAATAGACGTTCTTGTCCAGAATGACTCGCTGATCCATGTGGATGGTGCGGTTATAACAACGCCATTTGCCGTCCACCTTGCGCAGCAGGTCAACCTTCTGGCCGTAGGTAATGTTCTGATCACGCTGGCGGCGATTACGGTAGACAGTAAAGTTGCTGTAAGCAATCACGTCACCGCTACCGTCTTCGAGGTACTCAGCGTCGATATTGGTCAAAAAGCGACGAATGGCGTTCTGCGGGTCTTCCATCCATACCAGGCCGGTTTCGAGCCGAGTGATGCGCATACCGATCAGCTCGTAGTTATCCATGAAGGCACCGGCCCCGGGGTTGGTACCGGGTAACGGCCGGGTTTGCTCACGCCGATATCGACTGACGTTAATCGGCATAGAGTAGACAATATCTTCAGTCAGGTAATTTTCATACCAGTAGCGGATACGCTCCTCATCGAGCAGCCGAGCCTCCCGGATCAGGTGACGTTCAATCTCAAACATCACCTCCATCGGCAACTGTTCACGCTCAACTGGCGGCTCACTGTTAACCGCACAGACTTTTTTACCGGCTACTTTTTCAGCAACAGCGCTCATTTCAAGCCACCTCTTTAATTGAACGGCGACTGCCACCGCGGGACATCTCTTCCCAGCTCTTGCCAGACATCATGTCCGCCCAGGCGCGGTAAAAGCCACGATAAGAGGTCTCGCAGACAATCCCGTCACTGACAATCCCGGGCAGTTCGTCATGGGGCCCTTCGTTAATCTGACCCATGCCCGAGTAGACTTTGCCCTGGCGAGTCACCCAACCCTTGTTGGTACCGGTGCAACCCTCCATGTTTTCGCCGTCGTCGGTTTCCAGCATACCGGCGGTACCAAACGTCATCATGTTCATCACCGACAGGTACTGCTTGAGTTCTTCCGGCATCTCTTTTTCAACTAGCGTCCAGGTGAATACCTCAATACTGCGTGGACCGGCAGGCTGCCAGTGCTTAAAGGTGTTGGTGCCATAGAGGAAGGAACAGTTGGGGAAAATTGAGGCATCCCAGTGACCGTTATAGAGTTTGGCGCCCCATTCACCCCGCTTTTCGCGGACCATCTCCGTGCGGTAATCGATCCACTCACCATAGGCCGGATTCACGTGCAACGCTGCCGCAGCGTCCCAGATAATGCCCATACCGTGCCCGCCCTCGGTGGCGACCTGAATGCCACTGGTCTTGGGTTCATAGCCGGGTGCATTGCCTTTCATCGAGGTAAGCGGCGACTGAATGGCATCCAACGCAGCGGCGTGGGCCCAACCGACGTGGTAGCCATCACCAATAAAGTTTTCTACCGGCACTTTCCAGTTACAGTCGAGAATCGACTTCATTGGCGGCCCCAGCAGCTCCGTACCGCCCGGAACATCCATAAACGCATCCATGTACCAGGCCATGTCACCGAGAAAATCCATCAGTGGCGGCGCGGTCGGATCAAAGGTTGCAAAGATCAGGCCGTGATAGCTATCGATCTGCGCAACTTGCCGCAAATCAAATCGATTTTTATCGATATTGTTGTAGTAAGTTTCATTTTCCAGAGGCACGTTAATCAGCTTGCCGTCGGTGCCAAATGACCAGCCATGGTAGGCGCAGGTAAAGCTCTTACTATTACCCATTTCTGAATAGCAAATCTGGTTGCCGCGATGGGAGCAGGAATTGAGAAATGCCTTCAGACTACCGTCCGTGTGACGGGTGACAATCACCTCATCCTCACCCATGCGGGTGGCGATGAAATCACCGGGAAGCGGAATCTGGCTTTCGTGGGTTAAAAACAGCCAGGCACGGGCAAAAATACGCTCCTGCTCCAGCAGATAGATATCGTCATCCCAGTAAATACTGCGGTCCTGAACCGCACCGTTTTCCTGAATAAGAGCAGATACGTCTTTCATGATTCGATTCTCCAGCAAGGGTTAACAGGCCAAACGCAGCTCAACGTTCGTTTAGGAGAAGGATCGGCCAAATGCTGCGGCGCAGCATTGACCCATGTCAGGAAAGTGGTTTTTTGAAACTTGCCCACTCATGCAACGGACTCAGTGTCCGGACAGACGAAAAATAAACACCCCACTAAAAACCTAAAAAGCCCCTGCGGCTATCAGCCGCAGAGGCTCGCTCATTCAACCCAAACCGCTGGGTTTTTAATCACTATTCCGCATCATCTCCGCCATGCGCTCAAAAGCCGGGGTGAGCATATCACGAAATTTTTCCTCGATACCCACATCAACCATCGCCTGTTTCATGCACTGCATCCACATATCGCGGGCTGCCGGGTCTATCTTGAAAGGCTTATGCGCTCCGGTCAGACAGGGACTGCCATTGCGCTCGATGAATAACGGCGGTCCACCGAGCCAGCCGGAGAGAAACTCAAACAGACTAAGCCGCATCGGCGCAAGATCATCCTTGTGCATATCGCGGAGCACTTTCAGCGATTCATCACCGTCCATGATGTCGTAAAAGCGATCAACCAACGCTTTTATCGTGGATTCACCCCCGAGCCATTCATACATGCTGTCGCCGGTTGGTGCCTCTGTCTTCTGCTCATCGATCGTTTCCGTTGTCATGTAAAGACTTCTCCAAAAGTTTCAATCATTTCTCGCCCGTGAAAGAAAATCGCCTTTCCGGCCTGGTCTTCGGTCCAGGTCACTACCTCATCATCATAATAAGGAAAGGTACCACCTGAGTAGGCTTCGTTACGATTTCCCGAGGGGTCAAAAAAATAGGTGGTCAGGCCACGAGTCAATCCATGCCGCGACGGAGTCAGCTCGGTGCGCACCCCATGGCGGGACTGCAGATCCGCCGCTTTAAGCACATTATCCCAGGTTCCCACATAAAAACCGACGTGGTGCAATTTAGTGTCTGGACCCTTTAGAAAGGCGATGTCGTGAGCCTTGTTAGTACAATGCAGAAAGGTGGCCAGCATCGTGCCATCGGCAGTAATTAACCTTTCACTCTGGTGAAAATCAAGCACTTCAACGAAGAACCGGGTCGCCCCTTCCAGGTCATTGCCGACTAACAAACAGTGATCAAAACGCTGCACGCCAACTCCCTGCAGATCATCCGGCCAGGGCTCAGGATTGGTATTGCCCACAGCAATGCCAATCCGCTCGATTTGATGATAGAACTCGCAGCGATGCCCGGTGGGCAGGGTTGTCACCAGCGCCTCTCCTTCAGCCAGGCGGCTACCTGCCGCCAGCCATTCAGTGGATAGCCCCCACTCGTTAATCCGCTGGTTTAGATCTTCCAGATCCTCGGCGTGACGCACCTTAAAAGCAACGTGGTCAACTCCTGGGGAGTCTGCCTCGGTCAACACCAGACTGTGGTGGTCATACTCATCCCAGGCTTTGAGATACACCGAGTTATCGTCACGACCCGTCTCAGTCAAACCCATAAACCGAGTGTAGTAATCGACCGATTCCTTTAAATCCAGGACCCGCAGCTCAATCCTGCCAATTCTCAAGATACTCATTACCCACCACCCAGTTGATTAATCTGGCGAGCAATATATGTAACGGCGACACACGGTCGCTATGACCCAGGTCAACTCCTGGTTCGACGGAGCATATTTCGCCCTGATAACCTTTCCCTAACAGCAGAATAGCAAACGTCCAAGACCCAATCGACCTCAACGTCCCGACAGCATCGACGCCACCAGTTATTATAAGAGCCGCAAAGGTCAACAGCGACGGGAAAGCGTTTTGAACCTGTTTAGCGCCATTAAACCCCCATTTCATCGTATCCTCGATAAACAGGCGTCGGCCAAAGTAGCGAAATACCGTGGCAAAACAACCTTGTAATGTCGAGGCATGGCGATGAGAACGAAGCGCGTTTTGAACCAGCTCACTACGCCTAGATAACCTGTGAACCGGCCGCCTTGGTGCTACCCATTACCTTTTTAACCCATCTCTGCGTTGGCACCCGTCCACTCGGGCCCCCTGCCCTCAGTATCGGCGGCAATCATCCCACAATCTTACGGAGCAGGCCGATTGCGCAGGCCACCGTGATGCCCCCAGAAGCTAATGTCCTCATACTGGACAACGGTTCTATCTTCCGGGTCTTCGACGACCAGACCGCCTGCTCCAAGTTCCAAATCGAAGCCACTTGGTGACTGGGTATAAAACGATAGCACCTTATCGTTGACGTGCTGCCCCATGCTCATGGTGATATTCATCCCTTCGTACTTAGCGATATCGTAGGCTTTGCCCACGTCTGTCACTGACTCTATCTCCAGCATTAAATGGCCAATTGCATTGTGCGGCGCCGCACCTAACGCCAGGCTATGTTGCCGGCGATTACAGTGCAGAAAATAAGCGTAGCCCTGCAGAGCGGTCATGTGAATCATTTCGCTAATCGCAAAGCCCATACGGGTGTAAAACTCCATGATGGCGTCAAAATTTGGAGTTAGAAAAAGCACGTGGCCCATGCCCAGGTCACCGGTAACGAACTCGCCCATATCCCGCGACGGACGAAACTTATGGCCACTGCTCGGGCCATAGAAAAGTTCGATATCGTTATCCCCAGGATCTTTCAGCTTGATCATTTTCACTACTTTGCGATCCTGGCACTCCTCTTGAGTCCCTTCCCGCCAGCTGATGCCTAACTCATCGACCACCGCTATCGCCTGCTGCAACGACCCTTCCGAACCCACATCCCAGCCCACGTAAGCTAACCCTGGCTGGTCTGCCTTGATCACGTTGATCCGGCTATATTGATCATCAATTCGTAATTTCAGCTGCTGGTCGTCCTGCTCAACCACCTCCGCTCCTACCAGGGTTGTGGCATAGCTGATCCAGTCCGCCAAATCCACAACCTTCACACCCAAATATCCCAATCCATTAATAATCATTAGCTCAAACCTTTACAGTAAAAAATAGTTCCACTTGAAAGAGCGGTACGACAACAAATAAAGCGCACCCAAAAGGTGCTTATCTTGATACAAATCGGCCCATCTGAAGCCGCCAGGAAGTCAATTAAAATCTCTCAACAAAACCAACAAGGCCGCGGTCAACCACAGTTCGGACAGGGGCTTTGAAACTATCGAACTTGCCTGCCCGTGCAACCGAGGTAACCGTTATCAGATGATACCGCCTTGCTAAAACACTGCTCCGCATGTGACCGGATTTGACCTAATTCTAATGGCTGAATTCCATTGATCACCCCGGGTTGAACACGGCGAGATATACCATTTTCGAGTATCCTTGCCGCCCGCCGGTTTACCGACATTTCTTTCAGCCTGGTTAATTTTGAGCAAATTGTGACCCTGTCCCCAATCCTTATCGCCCTGTCCAGTGGTTTTATGTTTGCGCTGGCCTTTCTTTTTATGAATCGGGCCCAGCAAGCCGGTGTGCGCCGTGGTAATGAACTACTGGCAGTCACTATTATTAATCTGATCTGCACCCTGGCAATCCTTGGTATTCAGGGAGCCACTGGCCGTTTTGGTGGCCTGCCACCGCTCGACTGGGGAGCAATCGGCTGGTTCCTCGTAGCGGGCCTGCTGTCATCTTTTGGTGGGCGCTATCTTGTACTGCTTGCCATGCCTCACATTGGCCCTAGCCGGGCCGTGGCGTTTAAATCTTTCGCACCGGTAGTCGCGGCGGTAGGCAGCTGGGCATTACTCGGCCAGCTACTGGACTGGCAGATTGGTGCAGCAGCTTTGCTACTGGCAACCGGCCTCTGGTTGCTAAATGGTCAGTTGAAAGGCAACGTCGACACGCAGACGGATAACAGCAATTTAGCGCTGGGCTGGACCCTGGGAGGCGGCTCCGCCGTCTGCTGGGGGTTAGGCTACATTGCCCGCCGTTTAGGTCTGGAAGCAATGCCATCGCCGGTAATCGGAGTCGTGGTGGCGGCGCTGGTAACAATCACGGTCATGCTGTCGATGAACCGTAAAGCCGCAGGCTGGCCCACTAGCCTTGCTTATTTTGGGCCTCCGGCATCCCTGATGCCCATGTTACTCGCCGGCATTGCCAGCACCATTGGACAGCTGGCGGCCTTCTCGGCGCTGCAACTGATGGAGACCACCGCCGTTGCAGTCATTTTAATTTCTCTGGACCCGCTGTTCATGCTCATTTTCAGCCGGGTTATCCTCGGCAAAACCGAAGTTATTACCCCCATGAGCCTGGTCTATATGACCATTGCATTGGCAGGCTGTGCCATTGCCGTGCTCAATTGATCAGCTGTTAACAATCGTCGTTAGCAGCCGATTGCCATATCCTCATTAAGCGCTGCAACCCACCGTCTCCTGTTCGACTGAACAGGCCGGTGACAGGGCGCTCTGATGACACTGCCCTGCCCGGCCTGGTCGAATCGCCATGGCTGACTCCCCGCGCCATCCCGACAGAGTCGAGAACCCTGGGTATCGCCGCAACCTCCTAACGCCCCGCCCCATCTAACTATCTTTCTATATAGCTTTCTTGAAAGATCAACATATTATTATTAGCTATCCAGAAAGATAATAAGCTACAATCCCCTGTAATTAGAGCGTTAACATAAACATTAACCTGATAATCTCTCCTCTGAAAAGAGACCTGAAATGATCTCCGAATGCCACAGCCATCGCCAGATGCGCGAAAAAATGGTGGAAAACTGGCCCGAAGCTGTCACCCCGGCCTGTGATCTGGTGACCGCCGCTACCCGCCTGAGCGACCTGTTGCTGGCCAACGGCCGGCCCGTGGTCGCAAGCCATGGGCTGACCAGTGCCGAACTGGACGTACTGGTAACGCTTAGGAAAATGGCGCCACCCCATGAGCTCACGCCAACCTCGCTGGGCAACAGCACTCTGATCACCTCGGGCGGTCTTACCAAAGTGCTCCATCAACTCGAAGAAAAGAAGTTAGTCGTTCGTAAAGCCGATTCACTGGATCGCCGCGTTAAACGGGTTCGACTCACCCTCGCTGGGATCACCAAGGCGGAAGCTGCGCTAACCGAGGTGTTGAGCGTCAACGCATCAATGCTTAATCAGTTGATATCAAAAAAAGATCTCGAAAATTTCAACACCGTCTTAATGAAGCTACTGACCGGCATTGAAGCCCAGGTGCAGCGCTAACTCACCCTACAAAGAACTCTACCAGGATGTTCCAGACCAACATGATTAAACGCCTCGCCATCGTTCTTGTTTTTACCCTGATCCTGTTCGCCGCTCTGTTTGGCGCTCGATTCAGCCAGATCGCCTATGCCAAGGAACACCATTATGTGCCCCCACCACCCACCGTCGCGGCAACCCGTGTAAGGACAGAAGAGTGGCAACCCGTAAGACGGGCCGTTGGCAGCCTGGTCGCTCGGCGCGGGGTTACGGTGAGCAACGAACTACCGGGTATTGTCACCGCTATCCACTTTAAATCCGGTGATATCGCTGCTGCCGGTGACCCGCTCATTGAGCTGTCTCTTATACACATCTCCGAGCCCACGAGACCTCTCTACATCTC
>OJFP01000443.1_pt1 | contig 30148 bp, 21 predicted proteins | sample 1594141 | NCBI WGS metagenome assembly OJFP01 (sample SAMN05416843, study PRJEB24817) | seawater metagenome | isolation source: Sea water | place: Canada:Atlantic | collected 2013-07 | reverse complement strand
GTAGAGAGGTCTCGTGGGCTCGGAGATGTGTATAAGAGACAGAATATATACAGGTGACATGCTCTGCCTTCATCGAAAGCAATTCTTAGCGCCTCTAAGGTCACCGCCTTTGCCAGCTGCTCGGGTTCACCATGCATTGAACCCGAGGTATCTAAACAAATAATAACGGGGCCCATTCCCTTAGTTTCTTTTTCTCTCAGCCCCAGTGCATCAAGGGAATCTTGTTGTTCTGGCGCCTCTAATTCAGGAGAGTATCCTTGATATTGATAGGTTAACAACATCCTTTCTGCGTAACGTGAGAACCATAAGGTTTTCATTGTAGAGCTACCCAGTTGTGCTAACTCACTCGGTAACATACGATTTAATTCATTCCCACGCTCTAGACCACCTGTTTCCATAACAATATGTGGAATTAACTTTTCCTCTTTTTCAGGGTTTCGTCTAATAGGAGCAACTAGTTTTCCACTGAGTGAACAGCCCGACTCGGTGTCGGTAACAGACTGTAGTCGGCCTAACATCTTCATTAGGCGTTTTATTTCAGGCAACTGTTTAGTTAACTGACGATAACGGATAATATCCCGCCAACCTTGCGATGCGAGCACGCCTTGAGTTAAATCCCAACCTTGTCCCAAAAAACCACTTAATTCGTTAAATGACTCACTTAACTCATCCCAACTTTCTACTCGTTCTTGCCACTTGGATAAATGAGCAATTGTCTCTTTATTAGAAATTTGTTCATCTGCCGATCGTTGGCGCTCTAGAGGCGTTGATACCTCATTTTTTTTAACTTTAATAACATCATCAAGATCACTAAGCGGTAACTGTTGATGAGCCTCGTCTTCATCGTCAATTTCTACAAATTTATCGTTATAGGATTGCTCTAACAATGGTGGAGCTATTTGCGCTTCCATTGGAGTAGCAGATGTTTCGGATGTTTCGGTTGTTTCGGACTGTTCCTGTTCCTGTCGTTGCTGTTGTCCACCGGCGTTACTAATACCTGCTTCGTCTTTAAACTCAGACTCTCGTTCACGTTTATTTTGTTGTTGAGCTAGCTTGTCTACAAAACCATCCGGCTTAATTTTAAAATATTCCTCAGCCGTTGAAATTCCCTCACATATATCAATAAGAATTAAGTCTGTTAACTCTTCTTGTTGCCTGCAATATCGGGCAATATTGAGTGATTCAAGACGCTTTAATAAAGTGATTTTTATCTGCTGATCGGGCCAATTAAGTTGTTCATGATCAGGTAGTTCACCGTCAAGTAACGCATTTCGCCATTGTAAAATGCCGCTGACGCGTTCTATCAGCCCCCCATGAGGAAGAGATATAACCGTGCTATACAGTGATTCAGACAGTAAATCTAAAACTTCATACCGATTGTTTAATAAAGCCGAACTCATGTGGCAGGCATTAAAGCGGGTATTAAGCCGCTAATGTTGGCAAGGTAAAATACCCATCTAATACTATACCTAGCCTTTCAATGAACGCATCTGCTTGTTCAATCGAATAAATTAAACTGTCGTCGGCCATTTTAATAAAGTCTGGGTCTAGCCAAAGGTGTTCGCTATTTGATCGATCTAAAGAGTCATATTGGGCTTGTAAGTTTTTCTTAAATTGCTGAATATCGTCTCGTAAACGCTCAACCTCATCCACCCGGCCTTGTATAAAAGCTTCTTTATGATGTTTGGCAACCATAATAGGTGAGTTTTCAATATCCGTAACAAAACGATTACTGGAATCTGCCAGATATCGATCAATATGTTGCCATTTTCCTCGAATGTGAGACTGCTGTTTTCTATCATCAAAGAATTCATTTAACAGTTCATCAGCGGTGAAGCCTTGCCCAGCATGTGTTCTATCTGGCTGATCAGGGGGAGATAAATAAAGTAATTCTTCACCACGCTTATGCCATTGAGAATATGATTTTTCGGTCGTTTGCTCCCCATCTGCAAACATGTACAACAGCTGATGATCTGCATTCGTTAGCTGAACTTTACTATCCGTATCATTGTGTAAAACACGTTCCCATGTTGACACTAACTTGTTCAAGCGCTCAGAATTAAACCCACTACCAACGCCCACATGAGAATGAAACCAAGCGGCTATCTGTTCTTTTTTTTCAGGCGCGTCCCACAGGCAATGTTGCAACAACCAACAATCCCATATTGTGACTTTTTTTTGTCCGTTGCTCCAAGCGGCTACTTTTAAAAGCTTAACCACTTTCCTCCATCGCCTATCTGAAATATATAATAATGAGGTCTGGAGGTATTCACGAAGAGCCTTTAGCAATTCAACGACCTCTTCCGATAATGTTATTTCATCTGCATGTCGTTGAATATCCAGCACTAACTGAGCCGTTAATTGGTCTGCTTCATTCGGCGGTGTAATGGACTGATCGTTTAAGTGCAATAATTCATCAAACCGTTCATTAGAAATGGCCTGAACTTGATATCTACATAGGAAACGGTCATATAATGCCAACAAACTATCATCTTCTGGCAATTCATTACTGGCGCCAATAACAGATATAAGGGGAATTTTTTCTCGAACATCACCATTGTCAAATTCGCGCTCATTCAAAATAGTTAGCAAGGAATTCAAAATAGCACTGTTTGCTTTAAATATTTCATCTATAAAAGCAACTGTGGCCGATGGTAAATAATGTTTCGTTAAACGTTGATAGCGATCATTCTCTAATGACTTAATTGACAGCGGGCCAAATAATTCTTCAGGGACTGAAAAACGCGTCAGTAAACGTTCAAAGTATTCCCCATCTTTGAAGGCTATATGTAACCGTTGTGCTAATACACTTTTAGCTGTTCCATGAGCGCCTAATAACAAAATATGTTCGCCAGCAAGTGCCGACAATAGTGCAAGCTTTAACGGTGTTTCCCGTTCAATGAGTCCAACATTTAACGCTTCAAAAATTCGTTGAAGCCGATCTCTCATTTAACCTCTTTCCATATAAAGATACTTTTGACTTGATCCACTGCTTCCTTCATAGAAGTTCCTTTAATAGTTAACAATAACTCTTCGATATTAAAGGTTCTATGCGCTTCATACGCCACGCCAACTTGTTGCATTTTAGCTAAGCCGGTGTCTTTTGCATGTTGTTCAAACCCTTTATTTTTCCAAAAGAATGCACCCGGCATAGTAGTTGGAATAACCAATGCGAAGAACAAAGAACGCCTAATAACTGCCGTGGACAATAAAGCCATCACAAGGGTGCACCAAAGTATAATTGACGTAGGAAGTGCCAATAACCATATCGTTGTTAAAATAGACACTGCAAGCAAACCATTACTGATCATGTAAGGCCATCCGAAGAGCGTTACTTGCTGATGCCAAGACGCAGCACCTTCCCCTACACCTTTTTTCAAGTCTCGTGCATGAGCGATATGACCGGCTGTTTCAAGCAATAGCCCTACTAACAACAGGACTAGCAAATCATTAACTAAAGCGCTCGACATATCACTACTTATCAAAACACCTAAGCCAATAACTAAAGCCCCCAAACTCAAACAGGTACCAACAAATGAGGACGCTGTTTGCCAATGATCCCAAAATGGTCTCGCCTTAATACGATACAACTTATACATATAAAACAAACCAAGGGGACCACTGATGACCCCGAGGATCGCAAACATGCCAACCAAAAGGTTCATTTCTAAGAAACTAAAAAAGGTAAACCCTAACAAACTGGTAAAGAACAAGCTAACACCCGCAATTTCTCGGCTGACAGGTGAATGACGAAGATTATAAAAACCACGATAAAAACGATGCGGCTTACCTAAGTGCATATTAAGTTTATATAGTCCAATCATTAGCAAACCATTCATAACGACTAATAATGGTAAATATGCACTAGAGGACTGAATAGCGAGGATCAGTTCATTCTCAATAACATGCCCTATAACCAACATTAGAAATGCGCCTAAAATGGCCTGCGTTGTAAGGGTAAAAATAACGTGCGAACTTTCATGTGTTATCAATAATGATACCCAGTTCCATTGCCTTTCAACACCATGTTTCTCATCGACAACCGATTTGTATTGTCCTTTATCTTCATCCTTATGATATTTAAGCGGCATCGAGTCCGTACGCGTCATTTCACGATTTGTTTGACGTGTTTGCTGAAAGCGAATATTTGGCTGGGTAATCTCTGTCGTTGGAAACCCTGGAATCTCTGTTTTACTTTGTTCGCGGTTGTCGGGCACATTTTCAATCACACCAAAGTCCAGCGCATTCCCTAAACAAGCGGATACACAGGCTGGTTTCAAACCCACTTCAAGGCGATCAACACACATATTACATTTACTAACTTCACCCTTTACAGGATCTAACTGAGGTGCGTTATAAGGGCAAACCCATGTGCAGTAACCACAACCAAAACAAATATCGGGGTCTTGAAGAACCGCACCGTATTCTGCATATTTTGTGTAAGCGCGTGTTGGGCAGCCCTTAAGACAAACCGGATCATCGCAATGATTGCACGCCATAGATATATTTAAACGTTGGTATTCTGGGTAGGTGCCACCTTCTACGAAACCAACTGAGCGAAAGGAAATATGTGCAGGATTATCGTTTTTCTCGCTACAGGCTGCTTCACAAGCATGACAACCAATACAGTTATCTGCATTGAGATAAAAACCATGTTGTTTATAACGGTTAGGATTGTCACCCACCGCAGCATCATTATTAATATTTAAACTAACGCCATGTAAATCACTCGTATCAGGAGCTAACTCAATAGAGTCGCCATATTGATTTTTGGCTTTTGTTTCTTTATCCCAAAGAAACGCATATTTTGGTTCATCACTTCTAACTTCAAACATAAGAGTATTTTTTAACCTAACCTATTAAAAACGACGCATTTCCATGCTGAGTTGTGCGGCAGCCTGTTGGTCTTCAAGTATTTCTATCGTAACGGCCGATTGCTTATAAGCGGGCTGTCGTGAATGGGGGTCTAATAATCCGAGTGTTAAGCGGTTAACACAATCAAAATAGTGGAAAGGAATAAACACCATATTTTTAGGCACACGTTGCGTTAACATCGCCATCACAATCGCATCCCCTCGCCTAGACACGCAACGCACGTATTCACCTTGATCAACACCAAGGTCTTTCGCTGCATCAGGGTTTATTTCCATAAATGGAATCGGGCTATACTTGTTAGTATTACCCAATTTTCCTGTTTTCGTACGCGTATGAAAATGCTCAACCAAGCGTCCTGTATTAAGCCAAAATGGAAACTTATCATCAGGCACTTCGTTATTATCAATAAACGGCAGGGGTATTAATTTAGCCATACCATCTGCATGGCTGAACGTTCCAGGTTCTGTGTACAACCGCTTACCACCACTGGGTGGCAATTCACCTTTATTAGATTGCTCTTCTGTATAAGGCCATTGAATACCGCGTTGTTTTTCAATCAGATCATGATCCATTCCTGAAATATCGGCTAACCGTCCTTTCGATAGTGCTTTCATCTCCTCAAAAGCACCTTCAGGTTTATCAGGAAAGGTCATTTTTTCGCTACCTGAAAAGTATTTTGCCAATAAGTTGAAAATATCAAAATCCGATTTTGAATCACCCGGTGCATCCGTCACCTTTCGAACGATATTGACCCGTCGCTCCGTATTGGTAAATACACCTTCTTTCTCAGCCCATGTTGCTGCAGGTAAATATAAATTCGCATATTGAGTCGTTTCTACATCGGCATAACTGTCCTGAACCACTAAGAAATCCAATTTTTCTAGAATCTTACGGGTACGTTCAGTATTAGGCATTGACGTCATCGGGTTCGTCGCAATAAGCCATAAGCCCTTTATTTGACCAGTCTCTATGGCTGGAAAAATATCCGTTTGAGCAAGCCCTCGTTTTTTTGGAAAAAACTCTGGGTCAACATTCCAAAATTCTCCAATATCTTTTCTATCTTGTTCATTTTCTAGATAACGGTAGCCCGGTAAACCAGAACAAGATGACCACTCACGTGTACCCATTGCATTACATTGCCCGGTAATGGACAAACTCGTGCCCCCTTCTTTTCCAACATTACCGGTAATTAAATTGAGATTATTGATACCAACAACACCATCCGAGCCATGCGTACTTTGGTTTATACCCATCGTCCAAATACTCATCGCTGATCCTGCTTTCGCGTAAATGCGCGCTACATTTCGAATCGTATCTTCATCAATCCCACAGATAGCTGCGGCTGATGTTGGGTCATACTTTTGAACTTCTGCTTCAAGCTGTTCTAAACCGACCGTATTAGCTTCAATATACTCACGATCCTCCAGCCCTTCATCCAAGATGACGTACATTAGGGCATTTTGCAAAACAACATCTGTACCGGGTGTTATTGCCAAATGAATATCGGCTTTTTGAGCCAACATGGTGACACGTGGATCTACTACAATAAGAGGAAAATCACGTTTTTCGCGAGACTCTTGTAAACGCCAATAAATAATAGGGTGCTGCTCGGGTAAGTTGGACCCCCATGCCATTAGGCACTCGGTATGTTCGAAATCCTCGTAACAACCCGGTGGACCGTCAGATCCAAATGAGCGTTTGTAACCCGACACGGCCGACGCCATACACAAGGTTGTGTTGCCATCATAATTATTCGTACCAATAACACCGCGAGTTAATTTTCCTAACGTATAAAATTCTTCTGTTAGTAATTGCCCTGTCGACACAACGGCAAAAGAGTCCCTACCGTAAGTTTCTTGGATACGGTTGATCTCACTAACCATTGTTTTGGCAGCATCATCCCAGTTCGTTTCTCGATACCCTTGGTGAATACTCTCACGAATAAGCGGCTTATCTCCACGTCCAGACGATTCAAACAATTCATGTTCAAAAATACCTTTTACACACAGTTTGCCACGGTTAACATCGGCACCGCCAACACCTCTAGAGCCAACTACTTTACCTTCCGCATTGGTACCAATTTCGATAGAACAACCGACTGAGCAATAACCACAAGTCGCATAGGTCCATTTTTCAGCCTTTTTATCGGCTATTTTGATAGGGTTCTTTTTATCTCTTCCAAATAGCATATTAAACTCGTTTAATTAATCATTAATTCGGTTTTGCTAACTAACACGGAGTTACCCCCTACTCGCAACGTTATTGGGCGCCCCGAACGTTTATCCATTTCTACATGCAATAAACTTCTACGTGTCTCTAAAGTACCACGATCAATTGCAAAGCTGTACGTTCCTTCCCTGATATGGTCGTGTGACGCTAAGTAGCCCGTAAAAGCAGGCAAGGCTGAACCAATCGGTGGATCTTCATGATCACCAACACTTGGGCCCAATAAACGGGCATGGAAGTTACTATCATCAGAATCTGTTTTTGCGCTGAAGATAAAAATTTCTTGTGCCGCCATTGCAGGTGCTGATGACTCACTCCAGGCTTTAACATCAAAACGCGCTTTACGAACAGCCGTTTGTGATTTCAATGGCACAATCAGATAAGGTAGCCCACTAGACACAAGGCGCGTATGGTAGTTTGCATGGTCAATATCGTTTTCATTAATTGACAATAGTTTTGCTAGTTCGTTACCAGGGGGAGTAAAACGATCCACCACAGGTGAGCTATTCAAGGTAAATTGTACAAACCGCTTATCACTGTCACTCACAGAAATATTAGCTATCACATCTTGGCTTTTTTGCTTCAAGTTGATACTTGTATAGTCACCATCCACGCTAATTCGCCCTGTTTCAGCCAATACATTGGCAATCGCTAAAACAGGATGCCCCGCAAAATTTTGCTCGCCTGTTGGTGAGAAAATACGAACATTAAATGTGCTGTCGCCTTCATCCGTTTCATAGATAAACGCAGTTTCAGATAAGTTTATTTCACGAGCAATTAGGTCAAGCTTATCTTCTGGCAATCCGTCTGCTTTTGGGAAAACCGCAATTTGAGCTCCTTGGAATAGCTCATCGGTAAATACGTCGAACGTGTAATAAGTTGCTTTCATTGTTATAAGCCCAATTAACTTGCTAAACCGATTAAAACACGGCCATTTATTATTTGTGTTGGGTAAGCAGGAATAGATACCTTTTCATCTTCCAAACATTGCCCTGTTTCAAGGTTAAAATGTTGTTTGTAGATCGGTGACGCCACCACGAGCTCATCGCCTATGCTCCCGATGATGCCGCGAGATAAAACATTTGCTTCACTAAAAGGATCGTAATTACTTAGCGCAAATACCTGTTCAGTTCTTTTTACGTAAAATAGGGCAACCTGCACATCATTAACCAGTGCTGCCGTTCCCGCATTGTCGGTAAGGTCTGTTAAGGCACAGATATCAATTTCATTACCATTCAATTCATTAGCCATTTCTGTCTTCATCCGTTTGTTATCGCTTAATTAAGTTTCGCTGCAATTTCTTCTTTGCGCGCAGGTCGTATTTGGTCACGTTCTGGTACAAATACGATTTGACTATCCGTCTTATCTGAGTTGACAAAGGTATTAAACTTTTTAGATTTTTCTTCATTTTCAACCGTTTTTTTCCACTCGCACTGGTAAGTATCAATCACCAATTGCATTTCTTCTTCAAAGGTTGAGGCGAGTCCTAGTGAATCGTCGATCACCACTTCACGCAAGTAATCTAGACCACCTTCTAAATTCATCATCCATGTCGAGGTACGTTGCAAACGGTCTGCTGTTTTGATGTAGAACATCAAGAAACGATCAATGTATTTAACCAGCGTTTCATCATCTAAACCCGTCGCAAATAAATCTGCATGACGTGGTTTCATACCACCATTTCCACATAAATATAAGTTCCAACCTTTTTCAGTGGCGATAACGCCAACGTCTTTGCTTTGCGCCTCGGCGCATTCACGCGTACAGCCTGATACTGCAAATTTAAATTTATGTGGTGCTCGCAAGCCTTTGTATCTATTTTCTAAATTAATAGCGGTTGTTACGCTATCGGCAACACCATAACGACACCATGTACTACCAACACATGACTTCACTGTACGTAGCGATTTACCGTAAGCATGCCCGGTTTCAAAACCCGCATCGATAAGCTCTTTCCAAATAACAGGCAGCTTATCCTGGCGTGCACCGAACAAATCCACTCGTTGACCACCGGTAATTTTGGTATACAAATTATATTTTTTACCCACCTCACCTAACGCAATCAGTTTGTCTGGCGTAATTTCACCACCTGGAATACGAGGAACAATGGAATACGTACCATTTTTTTGGATATTGGCAAGGTAGCGGTCGTTCGTATCTTGAAGACCCGCATGAGGCGTTTCTAATACATAATCATTCCAACATGAAGCAAAAATAGAGGCTGCCGCTGGTTTACAAATATCACAACCATAGCCTGTACCGTGTTTTGCTAACAAGTCATCAAATGTTTTAATTTTCTCAACACGAATCAGGTGATACATTTCCTGACGTGTATAAGCAAAATGCTCACACAGGTCTGTGTTTACATCCATGCCCATTTTTTCCAACTCTTTATTAAGTACTTGCCCGACCAACGCTGTACAACCACCACAACCTGTTGTTGCACTAGTGCACTCTTTAATGGCAGCCATCGTTGTCGCCCCATCAGACACTGCATGGCAAAGCGCACCTTTAGTCACATCAAAACACGAACATATTTGAGCAGAGTCCGGTAACGCTTCTACGCCTAAGCCAGTTACTCCAGAACCATCGCGTTGCGGTAAAATCAATGAATCGGGGTATTCTGGTAAGGCAATATCATTGAGTTTAAGTTGCAATAAATTGCCGTAATCAACCGTATCTCCAATTAAAACGGCTCCCAATAAACGTTTATTATCCTCGCTCACAACGATTTTTTTATACACGTCGTCTGCGCCGTTCACATAGGTATACACTTTTGCTTTTTCTGTTGTCGCGTGCGCATCACCAATACTCGCAACATCAACACCCATCAGTTTTAACTTGGTGCTCATATCTGCACCCGTAAAACTGTTTTCTTTTGCAGATAATTGATCCGCAGCCACTTGAGCCATCTGATAACCCGGCGCCACTAGACCAAATATTTTGCCATCCCATAAAGCACATTCACCAATCGCATAAATATCTTCATCCGATGTTTGACAGTTATTATCAACAACAATGCCACCGCGTTCACCGAGTGTTAAACCACAGTCACGAGCAATATCATCACGTGGACGAATACCGGCTGAAAATAAAATAACATCCGTTTCGATGTGCGTGCCATCTGCAAAATTCATACGATGAACACATTCCTCACCATCAACAATACCCTGCGTATTCTTTTGCGTATGAACGCTGACATCTAGCTCTTCAATCTTTTTACGAAGTACAGCACCCGCTCCATCATCAATTTGTACCGCCATTAAACGCGGTGCAAATTCAACAACGTGAGTTTTTAAGCCGAGGTCTTTTAATGCTTTTGCAGCCTCAAGGCCTAGCAAACCGCCACCAATGACAACACCCACCTTTGATGTCTCACCGGCGTTAGTAATATCAATTAGGTCATCTATCGTACGATAAACGAAACAATTATCCCTTTCATGCCCAGGAATAGGCGGTACAAACGGATAAGAACCCGTTGCTAAAACAATTTTATCGTATGAAATACTGCGACCGTTTTCAGAAGTGACGATTTTCTTATCACGATCAATATGCGAAGCACGATCGCCAATATGAACGGTAATGTTGTTCCCTTCAAAAAAACCTGGGGCAACGAGAGACAGATCATCTTCCGTTTTACCACTAAAATATGCCGATAGTTGAACACGATCATAGGCAAGACGGGTTTCTTCACAAAACGTTGTAATCTCGTAGTCCTGCATTGCTTCACTGTTCGTCATGGACTGTAAAAATTTATGCCCAACCATGCCGTTACCAATAACAACTAATTGCTTTTTATCACTCATACTGTCTTTTTTCCAAGATAATTAATAGGATTAAACTGACACAAGCACGTTATATGCCAACCCATATAATTGTCGATAACCAACTGATATTACTAATTATATTTTCAAGAAAAACGTACTCTTATCTTGCCTGCAAAAGCTCTCTGCCTTATTGCGGTGCGGTATCAATTAGTCCATGTTTTAATTTGGTGCAAGCTAATCTAATGATTTTAAAAATATACAAAAAACTAGAATAAAAACAGAGAGATAGGAGTTGGCACATGTATTGCTTTAACGACCTATTCTATCGAAGGAGAACTCTTGCAATGTCGCAAAAACTAAATTTACTGTCGTTTAAAGGAAACATTCGTATTTTACATACGACTTGGTTTGCTTTTTTTATTAGCTTTATGGTCTGGTTTAACCATGCACCGTTAATGTCCGAGATCAGAGATGTATTTGATCTAACTAGTCAAGAAGTATCCGTCTTATTAATTTTAAACGTCGCCTTAACGATTCCTGCACGTATCGTGGTCGGCATGATGGTTGATAGTTTTGGCCCACGTCGCATGTTTTCTGGCATTCTCATTGTATCGAGCTTCTTATGTTTGTTTTTTGCATGGGCTCAAACCTTTGAACAATTAGCCTTAGCTCGGTTTTTATTAGGCTTTGTAGGCGCTGGTTTCGTTGTTGGTATCCGCATGATCGGCGAATGGTTCCCAGCAAGACAAACGGGCATTGCCCAAGGTATTTATGGCGGCTGGGGTAACTTTGGTTCAGCAGCCTCAGCGATGGCATTACCAGCATTAGCTCTATGGATGGGTGGCGATGACGGTTGGCGATACGCTTTAACAACAACGGCGGTCATCGCCTTTGTATATGGTATCTTTTATTATCTCAGTGTGACTGATACACCAAAAGGCTCCACCTACTTCAAACCCAAAAAAGTAGGCGGCATGGAAGTCACTAGCAAAGTTGATTTACTACTTTACTTGATAATGAGCTTACCTATTTATGCTGCGCTAGCACTCCTAACGTGGAAGCTGTCGCCCAGTGGTATGAGTTGGTTAAGTGATCAGATGGTACTCATTGCTTATATCGGTATTGCGGCTGTTTATCTCTATCAAGCGATGCACATTATTAAAGTGAATAAAGATATTTTCAGCAAAGAAGTGCCTGACTTATTTCGCTATAAATTTAAACAAGTAGCCATTTTAGATCTCGCTTATATGGTGACGTTTGGTTCTGAATTAGCACTTGTTTCGATGCTTCCACTGTTCTACATTGATATGTTTGGGCTATCTCCTGTTACCGCTGGCCTTTTGGCTGCTATTTACCCTGTTATGAATTTAATAGCTCGTCCTGGTGGTGGCATTATGAGTGACAAAATGGGTCGAAAAAAATCTCTCGTTATTTTATTTTCAGGCATCACGTTAACCTTTATATTATTAGGTCAGGTAACACAAGCTTGGGCCGTGCCACTAGTCGTCGCCTGCACCATTATATGTGGTCTATTTTCAAAGGGTGGTTCTGGCGCGGTTTATGCGATGGTTCCTTTAATTCAGCGCCGTATGACGGGGCAAGTAGCTGGGATGGTCGGTGCTTACGGCAATGTTGGCGGCTTAACCTTTTTAACTGTCCTATCTTTCGTTTCTCCACAAATTTTCTTTATGGTGATTGGTGCAACAGCCGGCGTCGTCTTATTGTTCATGCTCATATTCTTAGAAGAACCCAAAGGACAAACAGCTGAAGTGTTAGAAGATGGTACAGTAGAACTGATCGACGTCACTTAATACATCTACACGCCAGCAGCATGCAAGCAGAATCACTTATTGATCTTGGCCAATCGTCAGATAAAGGCCTTAAGGTAGAAAACCAAGATAGCTATGGCGTCTTGCTGCCTGAATCTCCCGTGCTAGAACAGAAAGGAGTCGCTGTTGTTATTGCCGATGGCGTGAGTGGTTGTGATGCCGGCAAGCTCGCTAGCGAGTCGTGTGTAAAAAGCCTATTAGCTGATTATTACTGCACGCCTGATAGTTGGACAGTTAAAACCTCTGTACAAAAGGTTTTAACCGCCACTAATCGCTGGATGCTTGGAATGGCGCAACAAGGTGGCGCTAATCAAAAAGGCTTGGCAACCACCATGAGTGCGTTGATTGTTAAATCGTCCACCGTTCACTTATTTCATATTGGTGATACGCGCATTTACCGAATACGTGACAATAAACTTGAGTTGCTCACCGATGATCACCGCTTTTGGGTATCTAAAGACAAAAATTACCTCACCCGTGCAATGGGTATCGACCTACATTTAGAAATTGATTACACCAATTTTTTATTGGAAATAGGCGACACGTTTTTATTTAGCACCGACGGCGTTCATGAGTTTATTAGCGATGCAGTCATGCTAGAGAAAATCATTGATAATACTAACAACTTAGACCGTGCCGCTCGAGAAATAACAGCACTTGCCATGAAAAATGGTAGCGACGATAACGTCACCTGCCAACTGGTCAGATTCAATCAATTACCACAAATCAATGAGCAAGAGGTTTATCGAAAACTAACCGAATTACCCTTTCCACCTGATTTAAATGCCGGCATGATTATCGATGGTTACCGCATAGAGCGTGAACTTCATGCCAGTAATCGAACACAAGTTTATCTCGCCACCGATGAGAAAACAGGCCAACAAGTTGTGATCAAAACGCCCTCTGTTAACTATGTGGACGACCCCACCTTTTTAGACATGTTTGTGCATGAAGAATGGATTGGTCGCCGCATTGATAGCAATCACGTTCTAAAAATTATTGAACAAACTAGAACGCGCCGCTTTCTTTATTACGTAACCGAATACATTGAAGGCCAAACACTCAGACACTGGATGAGCGACAACCCTCAACCTAGTTTGCACGAGGTTAGAGGCATTGTGCGCCAAATCGCACGTGGATTAAGAGCCTTTCATCGCAAGGAAATGATTCACCAAGATTTAAAACCGGAAAACATCATCATTGATACACAAGGTACCGTGAAAATCATCGATTTTGGTTCAACAAAAGTCGCCGGTGTGGAGGAAATAGCAAGCCCCATTCATCGACTAAGCTTACTTGGAACGCAGCACTATACCGCTCCGGAATATTTATTAGGCCAAGCTGCTAGCTACCGTTCAGATGCCTTTTCTTTAGGCGTCATCACTTACGAAATGATTAGTGGAAAACTACCCTTTGGCGAGAAATACGGCGAAAAAGCATTAAGTAAATTAACTTATTTTTCGTTATTAAACATCGACTTAGACATCCCTCTTTGGGTAGACGGTGCCATCCGAAAAATCGTCAAAAGAAAGCCCACTAACCGTTATGAAGAAATATCAGAATTCATTCATGACCTCTCATACCCTAACAAAGAGTTTACAGAAGTAGCACACATACCACTCATCGAACGTAACCCGTTAATAGTTTGGAAAGGACTCGCCATTTTAAGTTTATTAGCCAATATCGTTCTCTTATGGCTGAAATAAAATGCCTTAACAGAAAACATCATTTTATAAACAGCCAAGCAATAAAAAAGCCTTGAACTTATACAGTCCAAGGCTTTTTAGTTTAAAAATAGCTAGGTTACGATACAGGTTGCTGATGGCCCCAATCGCTTAATTGTGAGTATGACTTTACCGACCAATCATTGTCATCAATAACAATACCACCCCAACCGAACTCTAGTACAAAGCCACCCGGGGTCTGCACATAAAAAGAAAACATTTGGTCATTAGGGTGATGGCCCAGTTCCATCACAATAGGTAAGTTAGCTTGTTTGCAACGATCATACGCTAAACCAACATCATTCATATTTTCTACTTGAATCATCACATGATGAAGCTTTTTTGGAAAAGGCATCGCAGCAAAAGCAGCTGAGTGATGACGCCCTGTTTTTGTATGAAGGAAAGTGGTATCCAATAATGGACCACCAGGGCCTAATTCAGCGCGTATATAGTCACTGAGGCGTAAACATAAGATATTCAGAAAGAAATGCTCTGTTGCTGCCGCATCTTGAGTAACGGACACATAATGACCCGCACCTAATTTACCTGCAATAAAGTCACCGAGCATCACTGGAGAATTAAAAGGTTCCTTCAGTGCCGCAAAGGCAGGTGCAAAATAGAGCTCGTGTTGCACCCCATTTGGGTCCATACAGGTATATAGTTTCTCTACGCAACGATTGATGCATAGCTCATTACTGGCCAACTCAATGGAAACACCTTCACTTTTAATATGTGCAACTATATTTTCTAGCTCTTGCTCTGTATCAAATTCCCAACCCACTGCTGCAAGGTCATCTTCATCACTTTGTTCAAAAATAAAACGCTGTGCGCGGTCATCTAGACGCAGTAACAGTCTAGAACCCTCCTGCTCATCGGCCAAGTGCATACCAATAATATCAACGGCAAACTCTTTCCAGCTATTAAGGTTAGTAGCATTAAAAACAAAGTAGCCTAAACTTGAAGGACTTAATTCAAACGTATTCATTTATACACCCCTTAAATTGTGCCGTTTGTAAAGAACTGACGCACAACGTCATTAAACTCTTCAGGCGACTCATACTGAGGCCAATGCGCTGCATCTTTCTTCATAATGTATAGTTGAGAACCAGGAATTTTAGCAGCACTGCTTTTAGCGCATGCAATATCATGACAAGGGTTATCTTCTGTCCATAAGAAGAGCGTCTGTGCTTTAATCTCTTCCATTGGAATTAAAAAATCATCATGCATACCGATCATAGCCAGTACTTTTGGAGCCGTTTCTTTCGACCCTGCCTGCGTATAACAGGTTAAACGTGTATTAACGAGTTCCTCAGTAATCATACTGTCGTGGTTCGCTGGGTGAAATAACCATTTCATCCTGTTTTTAATACTTTCAAACGTTGGTGGGCCTTGAGTTGTTGCTTTAGCTGTGAGGTCAACCAGATCTTGTAACTCTTGTCGTCCTTTCTCAGTAATAATAGGAAGCCCAGCTGCTGTGTTGAAATTTAAACGTTGGAGCCGCTCGGGGTATTTAACGGCAAATAAGCCAGAAACCCAGCCATCCATAGACTCACCCGATAAATTAGCCTTATCAATACCCATCGCATCCATCAATTCTCGCAAGTGATCGACAAACACTAAGGGCGTGTAATCTATATTCGGCAATCTGTCAGATAGACCATGACTAATGTAATCATAAGCAATCACATGAAACTGATCTGATAGTGCAACAATATTTTTCGCATACGCTTCAAGGTGCCCACCCACGCCATGAAGGAAAATAATGGTTTCCTTATTGCCCCTTCCTGCTTCGGCAATACGCGTTTTACCATAACTTGGGGTTTCAATGTAACGGATTTCGCTACCCATAAAATCTAACCAAAGTGACATATTTTCTCCTATTTTTTTTACTAAACAACGCTAACGTTTATTTTCGTTTTTGATATTTTTAAAATGAACTTTGTTAAAGATATCATCAAAAGCTAATATAGTGCTATACATTACAAAAAAAATAACTAATATTAGATAACTATAACGTTCTATGCTTTGTTAGCTAAAAAATTAACGCCTTGAATTACTTATTACAGCACAACTAAACACATAAAAAACAGCACTCAGGAGAACGCAATGAAGCAACGCAAACCCACCAAATTAACAGATAAACTAGATCAACTAGTGGATGCAGAAAAGGGCCTACTGGACCCTAATATTTACTATGACGATGACCTCTATGAACTCGAATTAGAACGAGTATTCGCTCGTAACTGGTTGTTTTTAGCTCACGAATCTCAGATACCCAATTATGGGGATTACTTTTCTACGTATATGGGTGAAGATCCCGTACTCGTGGTACGCCAAAAAGATGGATCAGTCGTCGCTTTTATGAATCAATGCCGTCACCGTGGCATGCGTTTATGTCGAACAGACTCTGGCAACGCAAAAGCCTTTACTTGCTCTTACCATGGCTGGGCATACAGTAGTGCCGGCGACCTTGTTGATGTCCCCTTTGAAGAACGTGCCTATGGAGAGGTTGATAAAAAAGAATGGAGCCCTACTAAAGTCGCACGTATTGAAAGCTACAAAGGCTTGATTTTTGGCTGTTGGGACGAAGACGTTCCTTCTTTAGATGAGTACTTAGGTGATATGAAGTGGTACATAGACTTAATGCTTGACCGTGCCGACGGGGGCACCGAAGCCATTCCCGGTATCCATAAATGGGTGATTGATTGTAATTGGAAATTTGCTGCTGAGCAATTCTGTAGCGATATGTATCACCTACCCTCAAGCCATATTTCCCCTGTTATCGCCGGATTACCGCCGGGCGTAGACTCCAGCATGATCCAAATGCCACAAGAAGGTCGCCAATACAGCGACCCTAATGGTCACGGTACTGGGTTTTTCCTACATGCTCCTGGTTTTCTTGCCTCATTATTGGGTGAAGAAGTCGGCACCTATTATGAAGAAACCACACGCCCCGAGGCCATAGAGCGGTTAGGTGAGGTACGCGGCAAGCAAATGAGCGGTGCACATATGACGGTCTTCCCAAGCCTATCATTTCTTCCTGCTGTTAATACCTTGCGTGTATGGCACCCTCGTGGGCCTAATCAAATTGAAGTTTGGGCTATCGGCATCGTTGATAAAAAAGCACCTGCGTCAATTAAAGATGCCTACCGAAAAGCTATTTTAAGAACATTTAGCGCTGCTGGAATACTTGAACAGGATGATGGTGAAAACTGGGTTGAAATTCAACAAATTCTACGCGGGCATATTGCCAGAAAAACACCGTTTAATGCTCAAATGGGCCTTGGTCAAGAAGAATATAATTCCGGTGGGCTACCCGGTAAAACAAGCTATGTTTATGCCGAAACAGCTGCTCGAGGTTTTTATGATCGCTGGAAAACAATGATGATGTCCGACAATTGGTCAGAAATAAATAGTAAAACAACGGAGGAGTCAAACCATGCTTAAGTTATTACCCAGCGTAGCCTCAAGCACACAAACAGCCACTAGCCCCGAATTACAGCAGGATATAGAACAGTTTTTATATACTGAAGGCATGCTACTAGATGACCGCGAATTTGACCAATGGTATGAGTTACTCGCCGATGACATCCACTACTATATGCCAACACGTTATACAAAATCTCGCCGAGATAGCAAAAAAGAGATTTCTGATTTTGACGAAGCCGCCATATTTGATGATGATAAGGCCAGTCTAGGCCTAAGAATTCGTCGGCTCGCCACCGGTTTAGCCTGGGCTGAAGAACCTCCTTCTCGAACACGCCATTTGGTCAGCAACGTAAAAATTCGTACGACCGATATTGATGGTGAATATGAAGTGGAATGTTGCTTTGTCATCTACCGCAATCGTTTAGAACGACAAACTGATATTTTCGTCGGTGCTCGACGTGACCTAATACGTAAAAGTGATAATCAGCACGGCTGGCTTATCGCCAAACGTCATATGGTTCTTGATCAAGGTATGTTGCTGGCAAACAATATCAGCATTTTCTTTTAACAGTGACATAAAACACAACACCTCCCCACCCTTTTGCGTATGCTTTATGTCGTTCGGATAACACCCCCCTGTCATACAGGGGGTTTAAATTTAGTTGGAGGATTAAATAAATGAACTCACTAATTGCTGCTTGTCTCTTCTTTCTTGGAATGCATTGGATTATATCTGGCAGCCCGTTACGTGCTCACCTTGTCAAAATCCTAGGCGAAACTTTATTTAAGGTCTTATTCTCGCTCAGTATTTTTGTTGCATTAACTTGGATGGGCTTTGCTTATAAAGCCGCACCCTTTATCGCCACATGGGGTACTGCTGATGCTCTAAAACCGGTTAGTGTTGGCCTGATGTTCTTTGCCTTTTTATTACTCCCTATGAGCATTTTTGATAAAAACCCAACCTTAATGGGCCTAGTTCCACCTGACCAAGTAACTGCTCGAGGCATGGTACGTATTACCCGCCACGCTGGACTTATTGGCCTTGGCTTATGGGGTTTAGCTCACTTTATTGTCAACGGTGACTGGGCGTCTCACCTGCTATTCGGTACCATTGCATTTGAAGGCCTTATTGCACCGATGAACTTAGATCGTAAATACCGTGCTCGTTATGGTGAGTCTTGGGATAAATTTACCGAACAAACCTCATACATTCCTTTTGTTGCCATAATCACTAAACGTAACAAACTCGTATTGAGTGAACTGAATATCTGGGGTGCCCTTATCGGTATTGCATTATTTCTAAGCGTTATTTATTTTCACCAAACATGGTTCGGTGGTTCGCCTTTGATTTAGTCTTAAGTCTTATTGACAGTTTTAAACGCCTCTATTAACTGCCAATGGATGCACAAAGCATCCATTGGCAAACATATTCGCTAGGATAGACATAAGCTTTAACAGCATCATTTACAAGCCATAAAGGCATCAAACGCTGATGAAAACACTTGTTATTTGTATTAGCAATCTATCGCCCATTACTAACACCTTAAGTAGTCGAGCTATTTATCGCCTATTACTCAATATATCAACAATATATTCCTAGCAAGAAAGAACCCAGCCGCATCATTTATGATGCCTTTAGCCAGTCATTCACTTCATTTTTTCAAGTGCGTCAATCAGTTTGAAAAAAACTCCCTCTAATTCACTAATCTCATTATCAGATACCAGAACCTCTCCACGCGTATATTTTAAAACCAACGCATCTACCATTTTATGCATTTCTTTATGGCCTTGATCAAGTTCACTAACAAGATCTGTTGAAAACAAACGTTCTTGCTGTTCTTTTTTAAACCAGGAGCCGCAGTGGCACTTTTCTACATCTAAAATAGGCCAAGTCATCTCGCTCTCTGGTAGTGCTTTTAGTTTTAGCTCAACCCGATTCAGCCATTGTCCACCGACAATTCGCATAAATTCTTTTCGAGTGTCTTTTATCGAATAATGCTGCTCGGCACACGATACCCATTCTTGAATCGGCGTGTAGTTATCAACCCAATGCCCAAGCTCTTTCGCAGGCATAGGTTTAGCTATCGCATAACCTTGCGCCAGTTCGCAGCCCATCAGCAACAATAACAAACCATGTTCTATGGTTTCAACACCTTCGGCTATAACTTGCCTATTAAACGCCTCGGCAAGCCCAATGACACCATCTATAATGGCATAATCGTCAGGATCATCTATCATATCTCGCACAAAGCTTTGATCTACTTTAACCATATCGACTGGTAGACTTCTCAAGTGAGTTAATGATGAATAGCCCGTGCCAAAATCATCTAAAGCAACACTAACACCAAACTTGCTTTGGCAAGATTCTATAATGTCACTAATCATTTTAGTATTGCCTAAGGCGCTACTTTCTAGAATTTCAATCTGTAATAATTGAGTATCTAAGTCTTCATATTGATTTAATGTTTCAGCCAGCTTTTCAATAAAAGAGGCTGATAACAAATGCTTAGATGAAATATTTACACTGACTTCCAAACAAAGCCCTTTCTTCGCCCACAATGATAATTGCTTTAGCGCCTGATCGATAACCCAGTCACCAATCTTAATTTCTAAATCAGCACCCTCTATTGTAGGTAAAAATTTCAATGGAGGAATCAATCCTTTTTCTGGATGAATCCAGCGAATGAGGGCTTCAACACCAAACACTTCGCCTGTTCGCATATTAACTTTTGGTTGGTAATACAACGTCAACTCATCATTCTCTAGTGCCTTTTCAATTTCACTTATTTGATGATGTTTTTCAATAACCCGTTGGTCTTCCTCAGCGTTATATACTCGGTAACAGTTCTTACCAGATAACTTTGCTTTATACATCGCTTGATCGGCGTGTCTCAACAAGGTGTCTATATCACCTTTATCATCAGGATAAAAAGTGACCCCACTCGATGCTTTTATGTAATGCTGCACCCCATCGACGGAATAAGGGTCAGCCAACGCATCGTGAATTCTCTCCAAGGTCAGAATACTTTCCGCTATTAATTCAACATCATTCAACAGTAAAGTGAACTCATCACCGCCCTGACGTGAAACCGTATCTTCTTCTCTAATGTTTAAACTAATACGATTAGCAACCTCTTTCAACACGGCATCACCTACATCATGACCGTAGTTGTCATTGATCAGTTTAAAGTTATCTAAATCAAGGAAGCAAACTGCTAAGCGATGTTTCGTTCGCATACTATGCGCAATAGCTTGATTGAAACGATCTGTAAATAATGCACGATTAGGTAATTTAGTCAGCACATCGTAATGCGCCATCAGGCTCAGCTTTTCTTGCTGTTTTTTGCTTTCGGTAATATCTGTAAATATCCCTACGTAATTGACGATTTTATTATCGTCATCCTTAAGAGCCGAAATAGATAGTAATTCGGCATTAGCATCGCCAGACTTATTACGATTCCAAATTTCACCTCGCCAGTACCCATCAGTATTAATACCATCCCACATCTCTTCGTAGAATGCTGGTGACTGCTGACCAGAACTTAAAACCCGAGGGTTTTGGCCCATTAATTCCTCACGTTTATAACCTGTAACCATACTAAAAGCGGGGTTCACATCAATAATATTTTTTTGTGCGTCGGTCACTAAAATTCCTTCGTTTGCTTCATTAAACACACGAGTAGCCAGTCGCATTTTTTCCTCGGCCATTCTCCTTGCGGTAATATCTTGTGCAGTTCCTCGCATTTTTATTGGATTCCCCGCCACATCAAACTCGGCTTGACCGATGGAGTTCATCCAACGTATGAGTCCAGATGTGTCAATGATCCTGTATTCAACGTCTAATGGAGAACCATTTTCGATATGCCTATTCACACTCGAAATAACATGTTCTCGGTCATCAGGGTGAATGGTATTAATAAAGTCATCCCAAGTGGGGCCCTCTATATCAGGGAAGCCAAGCTGATCAGTAATAGCATCAGACCAAACCCCCTTGTTGGTAAGAAAATCAGCCTCCCATGTGCCAATGCCACCCGCTGATTGGCTTAGCTGTAATCGCTTTTCAGATTCAAGCACTTCCATTTGGCTTTGCTTTTGCACCGTAATATCTTGAACCATTGCCGTTACGTAATCCACTTGACCATCGCTCTTACGAACACAACTAACCACTAAATTAGTAGGAATGATTTTTCCAGATTGACTAATAAAGCGTTTTTCCAAACTGTAATTTTCTATTTCACCTGCCAGTAGGTGAGTAAACAGCTCCTCATCAGCGTCTAGATCTTCTGGGTGTGTTAACTCCGCCCATGTCATCGACCGTAACTGATCTTCAGAATACTCCAACATCTCGCATAAACGTTGATTGATTCGAGCCCAACCTTTCTCTGGCGAGGTAATCGCTAAGCCAACAAGGCCTAGCCTGTAAAAAGATGAAAGCTGGCTCTCTCTTTCACTAGCGAGCTTTTCTGCTTGCTTACGTTCAGTAATATCATAGAGAATCACGGGGAATTCCCCCATACTCGTTTGCTTATTCTCAGTGATACTAACCAACGCGATACGTTTCGACCCATCTTTGCAGCAAATAGTCACTTCTAATGGAGCAACCCCTTTTTCACTAGAGACCATCTGGTCTACATACGATGCCCACTCTTGTTTTAACTTTTCACTATAATCAGGGTCTGGGTATGCTTTTTCCCACCAATCTTTTAACGTGGGTATATCTTCCAAGGTGTAGCCAAAAGTCGCCACAAAAGCTTTATTTAAAAAGGTAATTTCTTCTTGAGTGTTATTTAGCGCATAAGCGATGGGCGAATTTTCTAAGAGGTTCTTGAATCTTTGGTTTGCAGTAGCCGCACTCATTGATACTTTTAAAAAAGCAAATATTGCAGAAAAAACTAATAAGGTTAGAGAAAAGAGAAAAAACCTTTTTACCAACATATCGTTGGGCATAGATTCCCAGCCACCCACTGGCCTAGCAACAATTTGCCAGGAACCTGTCGGTAATTCAATCGTACTCTTAATATTAAAATCGTCGAAAACAGTCGGATTACCAAAAAAGATCTCCCCTGCTTCACCAAAACCATCTTTACCTCTTAGCGCAAGTTCTATGGGTAATTTTGGATCTAGCAGCCCACTGCGTTGATACAAAAGATCCACGTCAATCACCGCAGAAATAACACCCCAAAAAACTTCTTTACCATCGGCATCATGAATAAAAACTGGACTTCTTGCAATAATGCCTTCACCACCTTGCACTAACGTCAAAGGCCCAGCCAACACTACTTTTCTTGACTCCTTCGCTTGCATCACGGTATCTATTTGTAAAGGTAGCGACCTAAAATCCACACCAATAGCAGCTTCATTGCCCTTTATAGGGTACATATACTTAATGACAAGGCCTGGGGCAGCAGCAATGTTTCGCAGCTGAGTATGCTCATCAAATAGATTTTGCACTGTCAGACCAAACTTTTCTTCGGGTAGAGAGGGATTTACCGAAAACATGGCTGGAAGTCCTTTAACAACTTGGATATTTTTATATAAATTAAACGTTAGGCTAGCGGTTACACCTGCCAACGTATCATGGACTGAGTTTCTGCTCTCGGTTACATGCCGCTCAATTATTACCTGATCGATCTGCCAAACAACCAGCATCAGTATCATGGCTATGAGCATCAACAGACTATAAAATTTAATTTTAATATTTTTCATACAATGGATTAGAACCCCTTAGTTCGCACTGTAAGTGTAATTATATAAATATAGACTAAATCACAGTTTTGACTATTTTAACCCCAAAATTAATTGCATTACGTTTAGCAAAAAAATCCATTGCCACACAATAAATACAGCAATGAGATGCTGCTTTTTCAAGTAATGTTCGGGTTGACGAACGGGGTGAGAAATCCACTCAGTCATTTCACGTTTATAGCTACAGTATTCAGCATTACTTATTAATTTATATGGTTTTTAAATACTGTTTTGTAATGAAAAATTATTGACTCAGTAAATATAAAACAATAGCGGCTAAAATTAACGATGTGCTTTTCCAGAAAAGCACGGGGTTACGTTCCATGAGCGGTGGGCGAGTTTTATTTAAAAACACCTTATTGGGTTGGCGCAGGTCAAATATAAACTCCGATAATTCCCCGTAACGTTTATAAGGATTAGGGTGCACTGCTTTTTTCAATACATCATCAAACCAAACGGGGATTTCGTGCTCATCGTCTAGCACGGTTTTATAATGCAGTTTATTTTGCGCCGCCTTGGTTTTACATCTTGCGACTTCTACGCCATAGGGTAAATTCCCGGTTAGCATTTGGTAGGTGATCACTCCCAATGAGAACAAGTCAGAACGGGTACTCCCCTTTTCACCAAGGAAATATTCTGGAGCGGTATATTGCGCTGTACCCAATATGTTGTCTTGCTGGCTTGGGCTTACCATTTCCATTATTCCAGCCACTCGGGTCGAGCCGAAATCAATAATTTTCACCGTTCCTGTTGAATCGATCATGATGTTGTCTGGCCTTAAATCTTGGTGCAACATCTCTAAACGATGGAAAGCACGTAAGCCTTTAGCTATTTGCTCGATAATGCCACGCACGGTTTCTAAATCGGGTTTGGGGTTATCAACCATCCATTGCGTTAATGTCTGGCCGTCAATAAACTCCAAGGCGATATAAAGGTAGTGTCGTTTGCGAGTCTGAGCACATGGTTTCAGCACATGTGCATTATTAATGCGTCGTGCAACCCACTCCTCCATCGTAAAACGTTCTAAATATGTTGTGTCGTTTCTGAGGTCTATCGATGGCGTTTTAAGAACAACCTGCTCGCCGTTATCTTCATCAACCGCTAAATAAACGTGACTACGACTGTTTTGATGAATAGCACGAATAATTTTGTAGCCATCAAATGTCATTCGCGCGTCTAATGAGGGGGCGAATGGAAGCTCAGTTATTTGTTGATAAAGCTCACTTGTATCATGGGCAGGTAGTGTATTGATATGAACAATTTGTGCGGTCAGGTTATCACCGCTACCTTGTTTAAAGGCTTCATTAACAATCAGCTTGGCTGCTTCGTCCAGTTTGCCCGTATGATCATTGATGGCATTAATAATGAATGTATCGCTAACGAACTCATAGACGCCATCAGTTGCAAAAAAGAAAGTATCACCCTCTTCTACCGCTAGATCTTGATAGTCAATATCGAGTTGCTGTTTAATCCCCATTGCACGGCTAAGGTAACTTTTATCCTCTGAAACCCATAGTCTATGGTCATTAGTGAGTTGTTCTAGTGTATTGCCATTGACGCGATAAATACGGCTATCGCCAACATGAAAGATATAGGCTGTTCTTGATTTTATGACCATCGCGCTACACGTACACACATAGCCACGATCTTTATTAAACCGATGTGGGCTTTGTTGGCTTTGGGCATATAGCCAAGAGTTGGTTGCCGTTAAAACCCGTTGCGCCGATTGTTTAACAGACCAGGTTTCTGAGGTGCAGAAATAATCCGATAGAAAACCGCTAACAGATGATTCACTAGCAATATGGCTAACATCACTGCTACTAATGCCATCGGCTAAAACAATGGCAATACCCTTAGACGTTAATAGGTGATCATCAGGAATATATAGACCATGAAAATCTTGATTGATGCTCTTTCGACCTTTGTCGGAATATTGCCCGCTGGATATATTTAATTGATCGGTCATATTCAATAAAAGGCCAGCCTTTTAAGGGCTGACCTTTGTTTATTGGTTATTGTTAATAATAACTATTATATAGAACGGTTTGGACTTGTTCTTACGTGAGTGTAATACAAAGGAAGACCCACTAGACATAAACCACCCGCCAAGTTACCCAATACCGTTGGAATCTCGTTCCAAACTAAATAATCTACAAAGGTAAATTCACCGCCCATAATCATAGAAAATGGAAACAAAAACATATTAACGATTGAATGCTCAAACCCCATAAAGAAGAACAGCATAACAGGCATCCACATGGCTAGCATCTTACTGCTTGCCGAGGTTGAAATCATCGCGCCAACAACACCCATTGAGACCATCCAGTTACACAACATGCCACGGATGAAAATAGTAAACCAACCACTAGCGCCCTGTTCTTTATAGCCCAAGGTTCTAGATTCACCAATAGTACTCACTTTAGCAGCAATCGCGCCACCATCCACACTGTAACCATAGGTCAAAATAAACGACATCATAAACGCTGTTGTTAATGCGCCCGCAAAGTTACCAAGAAACACCAAGCCCCAGTTTCTAAACACTTGGCCGATGGTAACGCCCGGCCTTTTATCCAATAAGGCGAGTGGCACTAAGGTAAACACACCTGTTAATAGGTCAAACTTCATTAAATACAGCATAATAAAGCCAACAGGGAATAAAAGAGCGCCTACTAGTGGCGACCCTGTTTTAACCGCAACGGTGATGGCAAAAATAGCCGCTAACCCTAAAATGGCGCCGGCCATAAAAGCACGAATAAACGTATCTTTTGTCGACATATATACTTTGGATTCACCAGAATCCACCATTTTTGTAACAAATTCACTCGGTTCTAAATAAGACATTTCATATACTCCAGTTTTTACAGTTAGTTAAATTGTTAGTAGCTTTTATAGGGAAGGAACTTTCCGCTCATCACGATATTTACACGATCACCTTTTGGGTCGGGTTCGCGTTTAAGGTCCATGCTGAAGTCAATGGCACTCATAATTCCATCGCCAAACTCCTCATGAATGAGCTCCTTAAAAGTCGTCCCATAAACATTAACGAGTTCATAGAAACGATAAATAAGTGGGTCTGTAGGAACCGCTGTCGGTAATGAACCTTTGTATGGAACGACCTGTAGTTGCACAACCGCCTGTCCAGGTAAATCAAGCAATGCACCTATGGTATCGGCTTGTTCTTTAGTTAGCGTCATCTGCCCTAATAGAGCTGCTGTCGTCCATTCCTTACTCATGCCGATGGCTTCAGCGAGTTGAGGCCAAGTCAAAGCTTTAACCGATTTTTGCAAGATGATTAATTCGGTTACTTCGTTGCGTGTCATAATTAATTCCTTATTAAAGTTCAACATAATAAAAATAGGCCAGTCATAAAAAGGCCCTTATTACAGGCTTCATTCGCATGTATTTACTCAAGAGCAATAGCTATGCCAAAAGAAATTTTTATATTTATAACTAGATATAGAACATAAATTAGATCTAAGAAGGCAATGTCGTAAAAGCCTCGTAGGGCAAACGACTATAGCCTTAAGGTCTATTAAACTAGCAACTAAGTAGTACTTCGTTATTACCCTAGTGGTTTCAAGAAAAATTATTTACTTAACTTAAGCTGTTAAATCAGCCGGGGGAAAAAGCTTTATGCACCATGCATGACCGCCAAAATTGCCGCGCCGCACCATAATTGTGCCTAGACCGCTTTAGGCATTAAATCAACGCTCATAACTATTTACTAAACGAAAAAAGGAAGGGCACTCGTTTAAGAAAACTAATACCACAAGAAACTCAAACAAAAATTAAGTCATCTGTATTACGTTACAAATGACATTTTTATTAAACAAAATGCATATTTAAAATTTTGCTCGGGGAGTAAGGGGGGGGTGAACCTGCAACATTTCAGATACCCCTCCATAAAAGTCTTAGTGGTTACTACAGGCAGACTATTAATTATTCAGTAAAACTAAAATTATTGATTGCACTGGCATTACAGACAAGTCTGCTCTCACCCGCATAACAGTGCCTTTTGACAAATGTTGTTGAAAAAAACTACTGCTCTGAATACAAACTGTGGCCAAAAAACTCGACAACTACATATAGCAGCACATCCGCATACAGCTATTGATGAAATACAGCACTGACTCTGGAGCAGTGCGGCTTAATTTTTTTAAGCTTCGTTTATTTCTCAGCTGGTTAACACGCCTTTCAACCATCTTTATCACTCTGTTAAATAAAATTAGAAACTCAACACTAAAGCAAATACACCACCGTATTAACAAACGTTTTATTAAGTTTTAGAAGTTAAAAAACATGGACTCCCTTTTTGCCCAAAGATCTTATCTAACTATCGTCAACCTCACCCAACTATACCCAAACGTTCTTGTTTGTAACTTCCATCTTGTACATTACTGCACCACTGTTGATTTTCAAGATACCATTTAACCGTTTTACGAAGTCCAGTTTCAAAGGTTTCTTCTGGCACCCAACTCAACTCCTGTTGAATCTTACCGGCGTCTATCGCGTAGCGAACATCATGCCCCACCCGGTCAGTGACAAATGTAATCAGCTCTTCGTAGGCATTAACACCCTTGGGTCTATTTGGTGCTAGCTCTTCTAGTAGATGGCAAATCGTTTTAACCACATCGATATTTTGTTTTTCGTTGTGGCCACCAATATTATAGGTCTCCGCTATCTCACCTGTCGTCGCCACTAACACCAAGGCTCTCGCGTGATCGTCTACATACAACCAGTCCCGAACCTGATTACCTTTCCCATAAACAGGCAACGGTTTACCCGCCAACGCATTTAAAATAACCAAAGGAATCAGTTTCTCTGGAAAATGATAAGGGCCGTAATTATTGGAACAATTCGTAATAATCGTCGGAAAACCAAACGTACGCTGCCACGCTCTAACTAAGTGATCAGAACTCGCTTTACTCGCTGAATAAGGCGAACTGGGTGCATACGGTGTTTCCTCAGTAAACAAATCATCCGTACCTTCCAAGTCACCATACACCTCATCCGTTGAAATATGATGAAAACGGAATCCCACCTTTTTAGCATCGCCTAACGCGGCCCAGTAATGCCTCGCTTGCTCCAATAAATTGTATGTACCCACAATATTCGTTTGAATAAACTCTCCAGGCCCATCAATGGAACGATCGACATGTGACTCCGCTGCAAGGTGCATCACGATATCCGGTTGATGCTGTTTAAAAACGCGTTTTATCTCAGTCGCATCACAGATATCCACGTGCTCAAAAGCATAACGGCTGTTATCACTGACCGATTCCAGCGACTCCAGATTGCCTGCATAAGTTAATTTATCGACATTGACAACGTTATAATCCGTGTCGTTAATTAAATGACGGATGACAGCCGAACCAATAAAACCGGCTCCGCCGGTCACCAAGATTGTTTTCATGATTTGTTTTCCTGTAATGCACACAAACAGCGTTGTAGCGCTTCTTTCCAATAGGGAATACCCATCGCGTACGTTCGTTTTATTTTAGCTTTATTCAGCACACTATAATGGGGGCGTTTCGCGGGCGTGGGGTAATCTTTCGTTTCAATCGGCTCAACACGGCAATCTATTGCGCTTAATTCAAATATTGCGTTGGCAAAATCATACCAACTACAAACCCCTTCATTACTATAGTGATAAACCGCCGTTCCAAATTCAGGCTGGTTAAATCCTTCAGCGTTCACAATATGGATGATTGCTTGCGCCAAATCTCCTGCATATGTGGGCGTACCTACTTGGTCATAAATAACGTTCAACTTCTCACGCTGCTCACCTAATTTGAGCATCGTTTTAACAAAATTATTGCCAAATTCAGAATATACCCAACTGGTGCGAATAATGACGGCATTAGTTGGCATACTCGCCTCCACCGCCTGCTCACCCCTTAATTTGCTTAAACCGTATACGCCTTGCGGTGCTACTTCATCGTTTTCAACATACGGTTTGAAATTTTCGCCTGCAAATACATAATCGGTTGAAATGTGAATTAATTTTGCTTGCCGGCTTGACGCTATCTCCGCTAGTTTCTTAACGGCTAAGTGATTGAGTTGATCAGCCAATTCAGGTTCTGATTCGGCCTGATCAACTGCAGTATGAGCTGCACAATTTATAATCAGATCAAATGCATTCGCCTCAAAAAAAGCATCAATACTTGTCGAATCACTTAAATCTAATTGCTGGCGACTGGGAAATAGATACGTGTCATCTGACTTACTGCTCACCAAAGGGCGTATCGACTGCCCCAACTGACCAGTACCACCGGTCACTATAATCGTTTTAGGCATAGTAGTTTTCTGAATAATTAAAGCATTCGGGTAACTGTGCAAATGAAGACTGCTTCGTATCTTTATCAGACAACATCAACTGTTCATTTGATAAACGCCAATCAATATTTAACTGCCGATCATCAAAGGCCACACCGCGGTCACACTCAGGCGAATAATAGTTGTCTACTTTATAAGCAAACGTCGCTGTTTCACTGAGCACAACAAACCCTGTCTCTTATACACATCTCCGAGCCCACGAGACCTCTCTACATCT